>Ga0193960_1000081_pt1 | contig 40344 bp, 31 predicted proteins | sample FB_3_MG_FD_140338 | JGI IMG/M metagenome (GOLD analysis project Ga0193960, IMG submission 140338) | Microbial mat bacterial communities from the Broadkill River, Lewes, Delaware, United States - FB_3_MG | ecosystem: Environmental > Aquatic > Freshwater > River > Microbial mats | place: USA... | reverse complement strand
GGTGCTGGCGTTGCCGCTGGTGCAACAGGCGCGCTAGCAGCTTTGCTTGAGGCCGCTTTAACAACGTCCTCTTTGGTGATTAGACCGCCTTTTCCCGAGCCGGTAACCGCCGCCAAATCAACCCCTTTTTCAGCGGCTAACTTACGTGCTGAAGGGCTTGCCACTGCCTCTGTTTTTGATGTTGTGCCAGCTTCTGCCACCGGTGCTGCAACATTGCTACCTGATGCGCCTGAGGCAACAAATGCAATGACTTCACCGCTGAGTACAGTGTCACCTTCATTTTTTAGGATTTCACCCATTGCGCCATCGGCAGGTGCCACAACCTCTAAAACCACTTTGTCAGTTTCAATTTCTACAATTAACTCATCGCGAGTCACTGCCTCACCTGCACGCTTATGCCACGTAGCAATGGTGCCATCTTGTACTGATTCAGGAAACGTAGGAGTTTTAATTTCAACATTGGCACCCGATGAAGCAGTAGATGCGGCAGGTGCACTAGGAGCAGGTGCACTACCTGCTGGAGCAACACTGGCGAGTATTTCATTACTCAGCACAGTATCACCTTCATTTTTATTGACATCACTAAGAATACCATCGGCAGGTGCAACCACCTCTAAGACAACCTTATCGGTCTCAATTTCTACAATTAGCTCATCGCGAGATACCGCTTCGCCGGGTTTTTTATGCCATGTAGCAATGGTGCCATCTTGTACTGATTCAGGAAACGTAGGTGCTTTAATTTCAGTAGTCATTCGTTTTTTCCTTTAGCGTTACGCCAAACTCACACTCTAATTAGAGTATTAATAGTCAATTAATTGTTTATTGTTAATGCCGCATTAATAAAGCGAGCCTGTTCTTCAAGGTGCACTGACATATAACCTGCCGCAGGTGCTGCTGAGGCATCACGACCTGTATATTCCAGCGTTAGCGATGGGTTGATTTTTTCAAGCACCCGACGCATATGATGCTGACTGTGATACCACGCACCCTGGTTCATTGGTTCTTCTTGACACCACACTACCTCAGTCAAGTTGGCAAACGGCTCTAATACCTCATTCAACTCCTGCTCAGGGAAAGGATATAACTGCTCTAGGCGCACCAGCGCTACGTCGTCAATACCTCGCTCTATGCGCTCTTCTAACAGGTGGTAGTACACTTTACCGCTACACAGTACAACACGTTTCACCTTAGCAGGTTCAACATGCTCATCACCGAGCACATTATTAAAGTGACCTTCGGCTAACTCTTCAAGCGACGATGTAGCCAGTTTGTGGCGCAAGATCCATTTAGGGCTCATAACGACTAGTGGCCGGCGCAATGGTCGAAGTGCCTGGCGGCGCAGCATGTGGAAAACTTGAGCGGGTGTTGTCGGTATACAAATTTGAATATTGTGCTCAGCACACATTTGCATAAAGCGCTCAAGACGTGCCGATGAATGCTCAGGCCCCTGCCCTTCATAACCGTGAGGCAGCAACATTGTAAGACCTGACAAACGACCCCACTTGTGCTCACCACTGGTAATGAACTGATCAATCACTACCTGAGCACCATTGGCAAAATCACCAAATTGCGCTTCCCAGATAATCAATGTATCAGGTTTAGTCGTCGAATAGCCGTATTCAAACGCTAACACGGCCTCTTCAGACAATAGCGAATCGTGAATTTTAAATGAGCGCTGCCCTTCAAATAATTCCTGTAGAGGCACATAGCTACTACCGTCTTTTTGGTTGTGAATAACCGCATGACGATGAGAGAAAGTACCACGCCCTACATCTTGCCCGGTCAAACGTACACCCACATCTTGCTCAATAATCGTGGCATAAGCGAGAGTTTCAGCCATACCCCAATTGATAGGTAAAGCACCACTGGCCATTTTAACCCGATCTTCATAGATCTTTTGAACCTGGCGTTGCACTTGAACACCATCAGGAATTTCACACATTTTATGTGCCATTTCCTGTAGTTTTTTAAGATCATAAGACGTATCGCCAGGCGTTTGCCAATCGTGACCAAGGTAGGGAGTCCAATCGACAAACAATGACTTATCAGGTTCGCTCACCAGACCTTCAGCGACATGATCACCACGATCCAGTGCCGCACGATAGTCGCTAGCCATTTGGTCGCTCTGCTCTTTGCTTAACAACCCTTCACTAATCAGTTGATTCGCATATAGCGTGCGTGTTGTTTTATGCTGTTTGATAATCTGATACATTATCGGCTGTGTTGATGACGGCTCATCAGTCTCGTTATGGCCTCGGCGGCGATAACAAACCAAATCAATCACAACATCTTTCTTGAACTCATAGCGATAATCCATTGCCAATTGAGTCACAAACATAACCGCTTCAGGGTCATCGCCATTAACATGAAAAACAGGCGCGCCAACAAATTTCGCTACATCAGTACAGTATAATGTTGAGCGAGCATCATCGGGGTGGCTCGTGGTAAAGCCCACTTGGTTGTTGATAACAACGTGCACCGTACCGCCGGTTTTGTAAGCGCGGGTTTGTGACATTTGAAAGGTTTCAAACACAACACCCTGACCAGAAAATGCAGCGTCACCATGAATAACTAACGGTACCACTAAATCACCGGCATTATCTTTGCGGCGGTCTTGTCTGGCACGTACGGAGCCTTCAACAACAGGAGACACAATTTCTAAGTGCGACGGGTTAAATGCCATCGACATGTGCAGCTCGCCACCAGGGGTTTTTACGTTAGAAGAAAAGCCCTGGTGGTATTTAACATCACCTGAGGTATCGACTAGCTTTTTACCTTCAAACTCTTCAAATAAATCGGCGGGTTTTTTACCAAAAATATTTACTAAGGTGTTGAGGCGGCCACGGTGGGCCATACCTAAAACAATCTCTTTAGCACCATAAGTACCCGCTCGTTTAACGAGCCCATCGAGCATCGGAATGAGACTTTCGCCCCCTTCTAGACCGAATCGTTTAGTACCTGGATATTTGCTATCAAGGTGTTTTTCTAACCCCTCTGCTGCCGTTAAACGCTCTAGCAACCCTAACTTAGCTTCTTTATTGTAAGTGGGTTTTGCACGCACACTTTCAATACGCTGTTGTAACCAGCTAATTTCATCGAGCTCTGTGATATGTGTTAATTCAGAACCGATAGAGCCGCAGTAGGTTTGTTCAAGGTCGGCAATGATATCTTTTAGGGTAGCAGTTTCTTTCCCTAGAAATAAATCACCGGTATGAAATGAAGCGTCTAAATCAGCTGCGGTTAAGCCATGGTAATGCAGATCGAGATAATCTACCGTAGCAGGAGGCCGTAACCCTAACGGATCAATTTTAGCTTTCATATGCCCGCGCGAGCGGTAGCGATGAATTAAACTCAGTACTTTAATCTGTTTATGATCTATATCGCCGGTCGCATTAGTACTCGTACTGGCTGCCGGGATTCGCTGTTTGCCTAGTTGCCTAAACTGTTCGCGGACCACTGAGTGGGGGGTATCTTGTGCACTAACGCCATCAATGCGAGGGAGCTGGTCAAAATAGCTGCGCCACTCCTCAGGAATGCCATTGGGGTCGTGTAAATAGGTATCGTACAACTCTTCTACATACGAAGCATTGCCACCAGAGATATGGCCCGTGCTCCATAGCAATTCCATAATGCTGTTTTGCGTTGTCAATTTGCTCACCGTAGTAAAGGTACAAGAAATGAACTGCGAGCAACACAGGGTTTTGCACTAAGTTCTCTACAAAGTCATCTAGGGAGCATTACACTCCGTAAAATAGCAATATTGGCACAACATCACTATTACTGATTATCGTAGAGATCCATTCTCAATTGCCGCTGCTTGCGACTCATATGTAATTACTCAGTTAATCAAACAACTTTTCAGTATACAAGTGCAGCTAGCGGGCAATAAACCTGTTAGCCAGCAGATGACTCAAAAAGAGTCCACTTCCTGCTATTCATTAGCCAAGTCAGACGTATGCCATCTGCGACTTACACAAATAACATATTACGTTCAGACGTTATTGTTGACAGCAAAAAACTGTCTGAGTAGGTCTATCAATACCTCTAGCGGGTATTATTGATAGCAAACTCTCTTTCGTAGTTATAGTTGGGATCGTAAGAATGGCAAACTCACACTACTCTGCGCTATTAGCTTATAGTATTAAATGCCACTTAAATTCTCCCTGTTGCTCTCTGTACTGATCTTTCAACAGCTTTTTTACTTCAACACCATACTTAAACGCACATGGTGCACAACTATAAAAGGACTAGCCCTTAAACAACATACTTCTTATATGTCCGATTGCCTTTGTAGGATTAAGACCTTTAGGGCATACAGACACACAATTTTGAATACTTTGACAGCGGAAAACACTAAAAGGATCGCTTAAATTCTCTAACCGTTTAGCGGTTGCCGTATCGCGACTATCCGCCAAAAAGCGGTATGATTGCAATAGCCCCGCCGGGCCAATAAATTTCTCAGGGTTCCACCAGAAAGAAGGACAGCTTGTTGAGCAACACGCACACAAAATACACTCATATAGGCCATCTAGCTTTTCGCGCTCTTGCGGTGACTGAAAGCGCTCAATTCCCTCAACTGGGGCATCATTTTGTAGGTACGGCTCAATTTTACGATACTGCTCATAGAACTGAGACATATCAATCACAAGGTCGCGCACTACAGGCAAACCTGGTAGTGGGCGTAAAATCAGCTTATTGCCCTTTACACACTCCGACAGAGGAGTAATACAGGCCAAACCATTTTTACCATTAATATTCATACCGTCAGAACCACACACACCTTCTCGGCAAGAGCGGCGAAACACTAGGCTGCCATCGCGAGCCTTTAGCATTTCCAGTACATCAAGCACCATATAGTCGCGGCCCTGAGTATCTAGCTCATAGGTTTGCATATGAGGCTCTTTGTCAGTCTCCGGATTGTAACGATAGATCTCTACTTGCAACATGGTCATATCTCCCGGGTTTAGTAAGTACGTGCTTTAGGTTGAAAAGTATCGACGGTAGTAGGCGTAAAGTTAACATCACGCTTGGTTACTTTTTTATCTTCAGGGAAGTAAAGTGAGTGGCATAACCAGTTTTCATCATCGCGCTCTTGGAAATCTTCACGAGCATGTGCACCGCGTGACTCTGTGCGTATTGCAGCAGGAATAGCCGTTGCCTCAGCAACTTCTAGTAAGTTTTGTAATTCCAGCGCTTCAATACGCGCGGTATTAAAGGCATTGGTTTTATCGTCAAAGGTAACATTACTAATGCGCTCACGCAGATCGGCAAGTTTTTTCACACCCTCATCCATAAAGTCGCCACGGCGGAATACACCAAAATGATTTTGCATGACTGTCTGCAACTCAGTGCGCAGTGCCGAGGAGCTCTCGCCACCGGTATTGCTGTTTACGCTATTTAAACGCGACATAGCCGCTTCAATATCGGATTCAGACGCCGCTCTATGCTCGATGCCCTCTTTTAATGCTTTTTCAATAAAGAGGCCAGAGGCGCGCCCAAATACGACCAAATCTAATAGCGAGTTACCGCCAAGGCGGTTAGCACCGTGTACTGATACACAAGCCGCTTCGCCACAGGCATAAAAACCATCAATAATTTGATCCTTACCATTGGCATCTTGCGTCAATGCTTGGCCATCAACATTAGTTGGAATACCACCCATCATATAGTGACACGTTGGCACAACAGGAATAGGCACTTTAACCGGGTCGGCACCGGCAAAGGTACGCGACAGTTCTAAAATACCAGGCAGGCGTGCATTGAGTGTTTCTTCACCGAGATGGTCGAGTTTCAAGAAAACGTGATCGCCGTTTTCACCACAACCGCGGCCTTCCAGGATCTCCATTACCATTGAACGGGCAACTACGTCACGCCCGGCAAGGTCTTTGGCATTCGGCGCATAGCGCTCCATAAAGCGCTCGCCATCTTTATTGACAAGATAACCACCTTCACCACGGCAACCCTCAGTAACTAATACACCCGCACCGTGAATACCAGTTGGGTGAAACTGCCACATTTCCATATCCTGCATAGGGAAACCAGCGCGAGTCGCCATACCGATGCCGTCACCGGTGTTAATGTGAGCGTTAGTGGTGGATGCATAAATACGCCCGGCACCACCGGTTGCGAAAACCGTTGCTTTAGATTTGATATGGACAACTTCGCCATCTTCAATATTAATAGCAATAACGCCTGTGACAACACCATCCTGGTTTTTCACCAGATCAACCGCGAACCACTCATTAAAAAAGACAGTATTGTTTTTAACATTGTTCTGATAAAGCGCATGCAATAGCGCGTGGCCGGTTCTATCAGCCGCTGCACAAGTACGCGCTGCCTGACCACCACGACCAAAGTCTTTTGATTGGCCACCAAATGGGCGTTGGTAAATACGCCCCTCTTCGGTGCGTGAAAAGGGCAAGCCCATATGTTCTAGTTCAAAAACCGCCTCAGGACCCACCGAGCACATATACTCAATGGCATCTTGATCACCGATATAATCAGAACCTTTTACCGTGTCATACATATGCCAGCGCCAATCATCCTGAGGGTCTGAGCTAGCAATTGAACAGGTAATGCCGCCTTGAGCCGACACGGTGTGAGACCGAGTGGGGAATACCTTAGTAACAACCGCCGTTTTAAAACCCGACTGGGCCATTTGTAGTGCAGCGCGCATACCCGCGCCACCGCCACCGACAACAATTCCATCAAACTCAACCGTTCTTATATCAGCCATGGTTTTTTATACTCCGCAAAAACGTCAATACTATACCGACCGGCATAGCCCCCAGCAGGGACGTAAATAGATGCCAGCTTGATAAACTAGCCCGTAGAAAATTTCGTGAACCACTCGTAATGCGCCCACAAGTGTCAAAAAGTACAGCGACAATGCCTACAAGAATGCCTACCAGCGATGAAAACAATGTACTGAAAAATAGAATAGTAAAAACAATAGAGGAAAGAATGACGTAAACGATGGGTCGCAGTAAGGAATGTTCAGCATGCATTGAGTGCTGTTTTTTCACCGTTATTATCACCTTGGTTACCGATTACCGTCGACATTCATGAAAATGTCAGACTAGTAAGGTAATTATGTCTATAATTTATTGAGATATGAGTGTTCGTATTAGAATAGGCAGTTCTAGAGCAATTTTCCAGCCACTTTCCAGTTACCACCTAGACGACGCGCGGAATTATAGTGATAGCGCGTCAAAATTACAAACCAAACTGAATAAATTCTTAGGTTTTTAGCTACTTGGAGTAGTTTCGGCCAATAATGAGCCAGTGAGCTTTTTAAAAGCCTGCCAAAACGCCAATTTGCGTCTATTAAGTTTTAACAAACTTTCTCTGATTAAGCCACTGGACCTTTGGCTATGACGCATAAAATATTCTTTGAATCACAATTACGCATTAGGATACGCCGGGGGCACTCGAACAGATCACGGACTGAACAAAAAACAAACAAACACGACCTTCCGCACACTTTCGTTATCAATGCTAATTGCTATACTAAAGTGTGAAGTGAGTATAATTCTATTTGACAAACCTATCGCCTGACTTATAGATTAGCCACCTGATTTTTTATAACCTAGGTTATATTCATTGGAATTGATGCCATTTTTGAATGTAGTTTGGGCTATATCAATACAGAGCCTGTCCTGTTGCACTGACTCCTCAACGAGTTATTAACGAGGCTTAATTTTCAACCTGACAAAGGAGTTAGTATGACTGATAAGATTGCTAAACTTACGGTCGACGGTCTACCAGAACCTATTGAATTACCGATACTTTCCGGAAATGTAGGACCTGACGTGATCGATGTACGAGGCCTACTTGCCAAGGGTTATTTCACTTACGATCCCGGTTTTCTTTCAACAGCTGCATGTGAATCTGAAATTTCTTATATCGATGGAAATAAAGGTACGCTACTACATAGAGGCTACCCTATCGAGCAGCTTGCAGAGCATTCGGATTATTTGGAAACCTGCTACTTAATGCTCAATGGCGAGCTACCTAATAAGGATGAAAAGAAAGATTTCGTCGACACCATTACCAATCACACAATGGTGCACGAAGCGATGTCACGCTTTTTCCGCGGATTCCACCACGACGCACACCCAATGGCGATGCTATGTGGTGCTGTTGGCGCACTTTCAGCGTTTTATCATGACTCAATTGATATTAATAACCCTGAGCATCGAGCAATTTCTGCTCATAGATTGATCGCTAAAATGCCAACATTGGCTGCAATGTGCTATAAGCATCACGCTGGCCAGCCATTTATGTACCCGAATAATAAAATGTCTTATGCCGAAAACTTTTTACATATGACATTTGGTACACCTTGCGACGATCCGTATGTTAACCCTGTTATTGCGCGCGCAATGGACAAAATCTTCCTATTACATGCCGATCACGAGCAAAATGCCTCGACATCGACAGTGAGACTCGCCGGTTCTTCCGGGGCAAATCCATTTGCCTGTATCGCCTCTGGTATTACAGCTTTATGGGGACCTGCTCACGGCGGCGCCAACGAAGCAGTATTAAATATGCTGGAAGAAATTGGCAGCGTTGACAATATCGATAAGTATGTGAAGAAAGCGAAAGACAAACAAGATCCTTTCCGCTTAATGGGTTTTGGTCATCGTGTATACAAAAACTTTGACCCTCGCGCCAAAGTGATGAAGCAAACCTGTGATGAAGTACTTGCAGAGCTAGGGTTAGAGAATGACCCGCTATTAGCAATCGCCAAACGCCTTGAGCAGATAGCGCTAGAAGATGACTACTTTGTTAAGAAGAAGCTCTACCCTAACGTTGACTTCTACTCAGGTATCATCATGAAAGCAATCGGTATTCCTACTGATATGTTTACCGTTATCTTTGCAACGGGTCGAACGGTTGGCTGGATTGCTCACTGGAATGAAATGATCAGTGGCAGCTATAAAATTGGTCGCCCTCGTCAGTTGTATACCGGTTATGATACTCGCGATTACAAACCGATGGATAAACGTTAAGCTACGCTTAACGCCAATCATAAAAAGGGCCTTAAGGGCCCTTTTTTATTGCCACTCTTGTTGCATACGTGAGTGTAGTGAGCGCCACTGTGGCAAGCTCTTCATCGCGTCTCCGCGCAGCTCTTTCCCTCTGGACTTTGCCAACCACAACCCGTCACCATTAAAACTATAGATAGGCAATAAGTCTTTGCGTTTAGACGCCGGTAAAATCGTTTTATTAATATTGTCCAAAATTAATGGTTCAGCCCCCGGTGATGGATAATAGGCCAATACCATATGAGCCAAATTATAATCGAGCGCTTTAACATAGGTGATACGCAATTTTGAGGTTTTTACGCCCGTATCTTTTAGTGAAAAATATTTACCAATTGAAAAATCTTCACAGTCACCACCATTGGTCGCGAGCGTCTCGATAGGCGTTGCCCAGTAATCCTCGACACCCCAGTGCTTATCATCAAAAACCCACTGTATTTTGTTAAAGAAATTATTGGCATCACGCATTTTAATTGCATCGACCAGCTCTGGGTCCTCGGCCAGTTGATTCAAAAGATCACGCCAGGCTGATATGCGCAAACTGGCATCAGCACCGTAGCGTTTTTTAATATTTTCGAGCATATCATCATTAATATTTCGATAGCTTGCCGCAGCACCGGCATAGGCCGCACTTGTGAGTAATATCACAAATAGCCAGCACGCTGAGCTTTTAGCCGATAGAGAAGAAAATAAATTACATCGCATGCCATTTAGTATAGACAAGGATAGACGTATGAGTAGCCTAGCGATAAATAAACTAACTGTCTGTCTGTTGCTATTGAGTAAAACAGTAGGCTAGACACAACACTTATAATTGTTGCAATTCTATGGCTAAATGGTCAACCAGTGCCCTCACCCGTGTCGATAAATGGCGTCGATAAGGATAGATAGCATATACCCCGAAGTCATGCAGTTCATGCTCTGCAAATAACACCTGTAATCTACCGGCTTGTACATCCTGGCTCACTGCATAAAGTGCACACATTCCAACACCAACACCGGCGAGGATCATTTGCCTAGCCGCCTCGGGGGTATTGGCCTGAAAGGGGCCATCTACAGCAACACTCTGTTTAATGCCATCGATGTTGAAAGACCAATGCCGAGGGTCAGTGTAGTTGGTATCAATAATACAGGAGTGGTTAACTAAGTCCGACGGTGTATTCAGTGGCGCATGAGTCGCTAGATAATCAGGTGTTGCACATATCACCACACGCATAGACGTTAGCTTTTTAGCCACCATCGTTGAATCGGTTAATGCACTGATACGCAAACCCAGATCATACCCCTCTTCAACTAATGCCACTTTGCGGTTGGTTAGGTTTAAATCCAGACGAATCTCAGGATAACGCTGTAGAAAACGCGCCAACGCAGGAGCTACGGTAGTATCACCAAATGTCGTTGGGGCGGTCATGCGTATACGCCCTTTCGGTGCTCTATGCTGCTGCATAACCGTCGCATCCAGTTCATCAAATTGACTAATAACATCAATACAACGATCGAGATACGCCCGGCCTGTATCATTTAACACAACGCTGCGGGTAGTGCGATCAAATAGCTGCACACTCAAACGCTCTTCGAGATGCCTCACATACTTACTCGCAGATTGAACCGTACAACCCACCTGCTTAGCCGCTGCTGTAAATGAGCCCGTTTTGGCGACAGCAACAAAAATACGCATGGTTTCAATTGAATCCATTATTATCACCAAAAAAGATAAAGTGTTTCTCAATTATAACCATTTATCTTCTTTTTGTTTAGCAATACAGTGAGCATCCGCATTAATAATCAATATAACAACATAGGGTACCAATATGAAACTATACGACTTAACACTTTCAGGACACGCCCATCGTGCCCGACTTGCGGCCAGCTTAATGGGCGTAGAGGTTGATATAATGCCTGTGGATTTTATGGCCGGTGAGCATAAACAGCCCGCATTTTTAGCCAAAAACCCCTTTGGACAAGTACCGGTATTGGAAGATGGCGATATCACTATTACAGATTCAAATGCGATTTTGGTCTACTTGGCTAAAAAGTATGACACCAGTAATCAGTGGCTACCCAATGACCCCCAGCAGGCTGCTGAGGTGCAAACATGGCTCTCTAAAGCGGCTAATGAACTAGCCCACGGCCCTGCTGCCGCGCGCTTAGTCGCTGTCTTTCATGCCCCACTTGATTTAGCCACTACCCAGCAAAAAGCCAATGATTTATTGGCCATCTTTAACCAACATTTAAGTGGGCGTGACTGGTTTGTTGGCCAGCATCCAACTGTAGCGGATATCGCACAGTACAGCTATATCGCACATGTACCCGAAGGTGGTGTCGATTTATCTCTTTACTCTAACATTAAAGCATGGATAAAACGCTTTGAAGCGTTGCCGGGCTTCACCCCAATGCCAGAAACAGATACCGCCGAAAAAGCGGCAATTAGTGCGTAACACAAACACAGTGCAACAAGAATGAGTGGGAATAAAACACTCATTCTTGCCCAGCACTATAGATAGATAGGTTGGCCCGCCCCATGACACACTCAAACTCACCTCAAACCCCCTTTCACAGCGGTGAGATAGCGCTACAACAGCGCCTAGGCGTACATGAGCGCACAGATGCGCTAGGACGGCGGATGATCAGAGACTATATGCCTGAGCAACACCGTTTGCTCTATACACAACTACCTTATCTATTTATAGGCCACAGAGATACCCATGGAAGACCTTGGGCATCCATTGTCGTCAACTTGACAGGCCATTTAGTTCAATCGCCTGATGCACAGACCCTGCGCATCAATAAAGCTGCCCTACTGCCTTTTGATCCACTGGCACAGAACCTGACAACAAAGGCTCATATTGGCGTATTAGGGCTTGAATTAAGTTCAAGGCGGCGCAATCGGCTGTCAGGCACAATCAGTCATAACAGTGACTCATTGTTTGAGATTAACGTTAATCAAACCTTTGGCAATTGCCCCCAGTATATACAAACACGCACCCTTATTGATTCGCCCAAGCGCGCACAGCCCGCTCCAGAACTGAAAACAATGCACCAGCTTGATCAAGCGGCCATCACATTAATCGAAAACAGCGATACCTTTTTTGTCGCTAGCTACTACGATGATGGTAGCGGGCAACACAGTAACGGCACGGATATCTCACACCGTGGTGGCAGGCCCGGCTTTGTGCGGCTCAATGCCGATGGCAGCCTGACAATCCCGGATTATTCTGGCAACAACTACTTTAATACGCTCGGCAATATTGAAAGCAACCAGCGGGCAGGTTTACTGTTTATTGATTTTTCTTCAGGCCATATTTTAAGCATGACCGGTAGTGCAACGCTCTTATGGGATAGCGATGAACATTGCTCTTTTAAAGGGGCACAACGCTTATGGCAATTTCAACCCGAAGCCATTCGCTGGATAAACTACGCACTCCCCATACAGTGGTCCTTTGAGCAATACTCCCCTAGCAGCCTATTGACCGGCACTTGGGGTGAAGTGGCGTTAGAGCAATTAGAGCTACAATCAACGTTACAATCAGAACGACAATCAGAGCGACAATCAGAGCGACAATCAGAGCGACAATGGCACCAGCTAGTGGTGGCGCGTAGTGTCGCTGAAAACAGTACAATACGTTCGCTCTACCTCACCGCTCCCGCAGGCAGCAACCTCACATTTGCAGCAGGGCAATTTCTACCGATAAAGATAAATATCGATGGTCGCGAAGTAACTCGCACCTATACCCTGTCGAGCCGACCTGATGACACACACTATCGCATTAGCGTTAAGCATGATACACACGGCATTGTGTCATCGTACTTACACCGCGCACTAAAAGTAGGCGACACACTACTCGCCCAGCAACCGCAGGGGCACTTTGTATTTAGAGGATCTAAACCCAGCGTATTATTAGCCGCCGGTATTGGCATTACCCCTTTGCTATCAATGGTAAAACAGGTATTTACCCACGCAACACAGACCGCTACCCATCAGGCGGTAATACTGATTGTGCAAATACGTAATCAAGCAGAGCAAAGCTTTAAAGATGAACTTGAAACACTAGAAAACCACAGCCAAGGTTTATTGAGAGTCATATGGGTCATGAGTCAACCAGAGGCACACCTACAAGCAGGCATTGACTTTCACACCAAAGGCCACCTCTCGAAAACACTGCTACAACAGCTGCTGCCGCTCGATGATTATCAATTCTATCTCTGTGGCCCAGCAGGGTTTATGCAAAAGGGCTACCAGTTAGCGACCGAACTGGGTGTGAGTGATGATAATATATACGCCGAAGCCTTTGGCCCTGCGGCGCTACAACGCAACGCATTATTAACCCAACCCGCCCCTCTTAGAGAAAGCACTGCCCAAAATGCAGTTGTCGTTTTTGAGAACACCAATACCACTGCAACATGGTCAAGTGCCGAAGGGACTTTGTTGGATTTTGCCGAAGCCAAAGGGATAACCGTACCATCGAGCTGCCGTCAGGGCCAATGCGGTGCCTGTAAGACTAAAATTATTGACGGTGAGGTCATACACACCGTAGAGCCGCGCTACCCCCATGCCGATAATGAAGCGCTATTGTGTTGCGCAATGCCGGCGGCTAAGACCGTGGTGACAACCTCGACACCAGGGCAGCTAGTGCTTGCGCTATAGTCTTTTTACCCTTTATTGACTATTGTTTAGATGCCCATAACGCCAGTTTATGCTTCATCGTTTTCTGCGAGATTTGATCCTCTGGGACGGGCTGAATAACCTTATCGTGCACTAATAAGCGGTAAATGTATTCGATTTTTTCCGCGGCTGAATCGGTCGCCTCAAACTCAACCACACCGCGTGTTTCACCGTATTTAACACCGTCTTCGATGGCTTTTTTCAGCATTTCCTTTTCATTTTTTAATTTTTTCATTGGCAGTTATTCCCAAGGTAGCGCTCCGATTACGTCACTCGATGATAGTGGCGCTTAGCGTTGAACAATGACTATAACAACACCCGAACAGGCACACAAGATGGAAATTGAGCGCTGGCCCTATCATCTGCCGTGTGGCACAGTCGCTACAATCGCTGTCACTGCCTAAGGTTATATCGAGCAACCCAAATGCAGTGACAGCAGCAAAAGTACCTATTAAGGCTTAATACCAATCCTTAAAACCAATGTTTAATCTAAAAACGTGCAGCAACGCTCAAACGAATATCGCGCCCAGCTTCTGGCGAGCCTGAGATACTCTCATAGCCTGCATTAGAGCGAAAATCTTCAACGCTGCCATGATCGAGATACTGTTTATTGAACAGATTTTTAACCGCTAGGCTGACACTAATGCGATCATCCCCCATAGGTAACCAACGCGCATATAAATCGTGAACACTGTAGCCTGGCTTATCGACACTGAGCTGATCACCCGCTACTTCGATGTCGATACCGTGAATACCCCTGACAAACTCCCCACTCCAGCCGGCAATAAAACGCTCACTAAATCGATAATTAATATCAAGTACTAGTGTATCACCCGTCGAGATCGCCGAAGAGCTATACACATAACGCGTAGCAATATCGCCATCAACGGTAGTATCTGCACTGTGAAAACTCGCCTCAATTGACAATTTATCCCAGCGATAATCACCGCGTATAAAGTATCCATCAGATTTAATATCATCATCGAGATTCTCCGACAGATCCGCAAAAGGCGTTAGGCCACCAATGGGATCTTTGATAGTAGAGCGGTAAAAACCGACAGCAAAATTAAAATTGTCGCCATAAAAATCTAAACCAAGCTCAATATTTTTTGCCCGCTCTGCTTTTAAATTAGATACATTAGTAGAGGTTGAGACCTTGAATGAATCTTTTACCTCAGGCCCGCGTAACGCTTGAGCATAACCGGCGCTGACACTAAACCCAGGAACGACCTCATAGTTAGCGCTAAGATTGGGAGAAAATCCTTGGTCGGCAATATCTTGCCCCTCGACATCATCAAGCTCGTAATCATCAAAGCGCAGCCCCGTTGATACCGTTAACTGCTTATTTAATGCGATGACATCTTGAATATAAATACCTTTAATCTTTCCTGTCTCTTCAAAATAAGACGGATTAAAATCGACATCATTAAGGCTGCTTTTATCATCGCGATAATTCACACCATAAACCAGTTTGTGGTTAGCAATAATACTGGTGTTTTGCAGTGTCGCGCCGATAGTACGTACCGCGCCATCAAACGCTGTTCCGCGAAATTCGCGCTCTTGCTCTTGCTTTGTGTGATATACATTTAATGACACATCGACTAAGTTATTATCCTCTGCGTTAAAGCCATAATTTAAAATCGCCGTTTTACGGGTGCCTTCGGTAGGCTCTGCCACATTGCGACGGCTAAGAATTAACTCTGGCCGATAGAGAATATCACCCTCTTCTTTTAAATCTTCATAGCTCAATGATAAGTACTGTTCATCACTGATATTGGCAACAACCTTCGCATAACCCACCGAGTTTTCTGACTCTGTGCCAATGATTTCATCGCCATTACCATCGTCGAGGTTATCTAAATCAGAGCCTGAAACATGCACCATTGCACTGAAAATACCCTTGCTGTCTCGCCCAAAAACCGTTGCATTGGTTTTATAGTCACCACCATTACTGAGATACCCTACTTTCACGAGGGCACCAATATTCTCACCTGGCTTGAGTAAATCTTCCGGGTCTTTTGTGGTAAAGCGTACCGAACCACCCAATGCACCGGGACCTGCGGTTGCACTACCAGCACCGGCCTCAACTTCTACGCGCTTTAGCAGTTCAGGCTCAATGGTTATACGCCCAGCGTGATGAAATACAGCGCCTGCCTGCTCTGCACCATCAACAGAGATATTTAATAAATCTTCACCGATATTGCGCACATAAATTTTTTGGCCCATCGAGACAGAACCGCCCACACTCACACTAGGTTGCTTGCGAAAGACATCACTTAAATCCTGAGCCTGAATAGCCTCTAAAGTATCAGCAGTGACCACCTCATCTAACCCACTGGTTGCCTGTCCAACCACTGAAATCATGCCGAGAGAAGAGTGCTTTTGCGGTGTATTTTGCTCTGCAAATACCGGTGAACCTGAACAAATACTAGCGATTAACGCTGGCAATGCCATGTGCTTAAAAGGAAGATTATGTGTAAGTGGAGATTTCATGCTACATACCAATGATAATGATTTTCATTACATTATCGTTATCGGAGTAAATGATGTGAACCTTTTTTACAACTGTTACGCTTTCTGGGGCAATTCAATAATCATATGCAAGCCCGCTGGTGAATCTGCATTCTCTTGGTAGTGGTTTCGTGCATAGATATACCCGCCTACAGCTGCTATTTGTCGTTGCGCCAGTGCCAACCCCAAACCAAAACCGCCACGTTTTTTACCCTCATAGACACCACTGCCTTCACTGTGATTTAGCCGCGATTTATCAACTTGAAAAAATGGCCTAAAAATATCATTGAGCAAACCTACCGGCACACCGGGGCCATGGTCTTTTACATCAATCACGATAAGTGACGCCTGCTTGGTCAACGAAATAACCACCTGTCCTAAATTATCTGTATGACGCAGTGCATTGCGAATTATATTTTCTAGCGCCTGCCCTAACGCACGCTGGCTACTGTGTTGCAATATCGCCTGTTCAGGTAGTTCTGTGCGTAAAATGCGCTCAGGGTACTCAAAACTGGCATCCTCACAAATCACAGAGATAAGCTCAACCAAGTCAAAATCTTCTTTATTCAAACACGGCTTTTCATTATTAAGCCACGCCAGTGTCAGTACGTCCTCTACTAGCTCTCGCATCGTTGCCGCTTCATAGCGTAGGCGAGACAGCGCTTTTTCAGGGTGAATATTGTGCTCAATGCAATCTACCGCCATATCAATGCGCGCAAGCGGTGTGCGCACCTCATGGGACAAATCAGCCAACAATTGACGCTGGGTGAGTATGAGGGCACCAGTGCGCTCAGCCATTTCATCGAAGGTATGTGCCAGTGTTGTCAACTCATCATCGCGGCGCCCAAGGGCCGCCTTTACACGCACATCAAAATTGCCATTGCTGAATTGTTGGGTCGCTTTTTTAAGTTTTTGTAACGGTGCCATAAAGTGCCGATAAAGCACTAACGATAAGAAGCACAACAAAATAAAGGGCAAACCTATTTGCAACAATAAGTGAACATAAGGTAGGTATATACCTGGACGCATTCGTTGCGGCAGGCGAATCAAAAAATGGGTATATCCATCACTAAAAGGGATATCCATAATTGGGTTTTCTTTAAAGTAGAGGTGAATTTTCCACTCGATGCTGCGCCCAAGGAGAAACCCCTTAACAAACTGCTTGGGTAGACGACCCTTAGCAAGGGGCTTGATACTGGTAGTAACCACACCCGCCCAAGTTTGTTCGCGCTCTTGTAAACTAAGCAGCCAACTCGCCAATGCCGCCTGCCCTTGGCTGTTTAATATGGCTTCGGCTTCTTGGCCATAAGCTTTCAATTGCTGCTGGTGCTCAAGGGCAATAAAGCTCATGTACTGCTCTGTTTGCTGGACAACTCTATCAACTATCCAAAAGAGCAATACAGCACCAACGCCGACAATCCAGCATAGCTTCCACAATAACTTGTTTTTCATGCAAAGCGATAGCCTTTGCCATGAACGGTAACAAAGCGCTCAGCAGCCATACCGGCATCAATCAGTTTTTTGCGAACACGGCTTAAATGCATATCTAGGCTGCGGTCATAGCGACTAAATGCGCGCTTTAATACCACTTGAGACAAATAGGGCTTACTGATAATTTCGCTGCGATTTTCAACCAACACCCACAATAGGCGAAACTGTATAGGCGTTAGGGCTACGGTTTGGTTGTCATAGATAACCTGCTGTTGGCGACGGCAAAGAGATAAGCCATCAATCTGTAGATTATGTTGCTGTACGCTATTGTCTTCACGCCCGCGTGAACGCCGCAACAAAGCATCGATGCGCAATTGCATTTCAGTGAAATTAAACGGTTTAGGTAAATAATCATCTGCACCTTGGCTGTAACCTGCAATCCGCTCTTCCTCGGCACCGCAGGCAGTTAACATCATAACCGGGGTCTCGCACACTTTACGTAACCGATTGAGTACCGACAAACCATCGAGTGCGGGCAAGAGCCTATCTAGCAGTACCAAATCAACATGTTTATTTAAGGCCGTAAGCAACCCCTGCTGGCCATCGTGGCATTGATCAATAGTAAAGCCACGTTTGCGCAGCAAATCAGCTAGCTGGTCATTGAGCGTCACGTCATCTTCAATAATCACAATGTGTGCGGGTTTCATTAATGTTTCTCAGTGTAGTATTGACCCGAGTGAGTTATTGCAAAAAACCAATAACATAACAGACTCAGCAGACGATAATGTTGTCTATACAGAAAGCTCGAAGCCAACAAGCTAGCAATCGTGCGTTAATGAGGCGTCAGGGGCATGTCAAAGATACCAATGATAATGATTTTCATTTTAAATATCAATAGATGAAATTTTGTGCGCCAACAGGATAATAAAGCACACCTTAGCGATCAACTTAGTCTGTGGTGAATGTAAATGTGAATACGCGGCTGTTACTTCGCAGGTACACGTATCAATACCTTACTAATAACGCTCGTTAGTGGCTGCCAGCCCAATGTTGTTGTCGTTGTACTCAGCAGCGTATTATCACCGCGCAACAACAGCCCTTTGTGCTCGCTAACATCAATCACACGCTTGATAATTGTCTTATAAACCGGGTGTTCTGTCACAATAACATCGCCACATTGATAGCGCATATGTGCTTTATGCCACCCGATAACATAGTCGTTATGCTGAAAACAAGGTGACATACTGTCACCTTGTACTTTGTGTAAACAAAACTTCATCACAAGGCTTAGCCGTCCAGCTTAGGGTAAACCACTGATTCACTAGGTGGGTAAGGGCAAGTAGCCGAAAAAGTAGCTACTTTTTTAGTTGCCCAGAATGCGCTGGCAAACTCATTGACAAGCGTTAACAATTGCTCGGCCTTGCTGCGCTCTATGGTTTGCTTACACGCCGATGCAGTGAGCATAATATTGTGTACAAGCGTGTGAACATCTGGAAACTGATCAAACTGAGGTTGCTTAAAGTAATCACCCCAGATAATACGCACCTCATCTTTTACCTTAGCAGCATGAATTTCCTTTTCTCGCACTAAGCGTGATAATTGTGCGTGATCGGCTATCGTTAACTGCTCTTTTTGATCAAGCTCATTAATCAGATCGATAAATCGAATAACACTGAGCACCGCTATTTGCGCGGTGCTGGGGTCATAAATTTTACACGGAATATCACAATGGGCTGAGGCACGTTTAACAGTAAACAAACTATCGTAGGCTTTAATGAGTGAATAAATCATTAGGATTTTTTCCCTTTTTCTGATGAGCGAGATGATCGTTTAGTGTTACTAAAGTAACGCAGAGCCACCGTTGCAATGGCCATCAACACTAAATAAGTGATCGTATAATCAAAAATATTGCTTTCATGGGTGTGCTCAACAACACCGGGATGGCTGTAGACTACTGTACTGCACAATAGTAGGCAGCAAGTGATTAAAAATTTATTAAAAAGTACTGCGATCATTATTATAGGCCTCGGTTAAGTATTTTGGTTGGGGTATGTAATCAGGCGGCGCGGCTCCCCCTTTGATATTATAGCGCTGCAAATTGCTTAACAATGCAGTGTATGATTGTTTTAAACCATGCAGTAATGCTCGCTTTCGTTTAACATCGGGGAGATCTTTATCAAGCTGTGTAAGAATATAATCATAAATTGAACGCAGCTCTTTTTCAGCCATAGCCGGATTATCTTCACGCAAATATAAATCCGCAAGATTGTGGTAGCTCACCACTAAAGCAGCCACTGATTGCTCTGGATTAAACCAGTGCTCAAACAATACGTGCGCTCGCGATTTTGCCGATTGATAATGCGTCATTGCCGTTAATAATTGGCGCTCATCAAAACATTGATTACCCAGCATGATATGCTGTTTCCACTGTTCCATTAAATCACCTCAATAATAAAACGGTATCTATTAAAGCCCGCCACGGGTTAATCCTTGCGGATTTAATAAGCGTTCCAATTCTTCACGTGAAAAATCAGTATTCTCAAGTGCAACGTCAATAACAGCTCGCCCTTCACGGTAGGCTTGTTTGGCAATACCAGCTGCTTTTGCATAGCCAATAATAGGGTTGAGAGCAGTCACTAAAATAGGGTTTCGATGTAACGGTTGCGAAAGGTTTTTCTCGTTAACCTCAAAACTACTAATGGCTTTATCGGCCAATAATCGACTACTATTACTTAGCAGCTCAATACTATCGAGTAAATTAAGGGCCACCACTGGCAGCATCACATTGAGTTCAAAATTGCCCGACTGACCCGCAACAGTAATAGTGGCATCATTGCCAATCACCTGTGCGGCAACCATTGCAACAGCCTCAGGAATCACTGGGTTAACCTTACCAGGCATAATTGAAGAGCCCGGCTGTAGTGCCTCTAGTGTGATTTCACCAAGGCCCGCTAGGGGGCCAGAGTTCATCCAGCGTAAATCATTGGCAATTTTCATCATGGAAACTGCTGTTGCTTTTAAATGACCCGACAACACTACTGCCGTATCTTGTGAACCCATTAATGCAAAATAATGCTCAGCCGGTGTAAATGTAATACCCGTTAAGGCTGTTAATTGTTGATTAAATGTTAAAGCAAAGTCGGCGTGTGCATTAATACCTGTACCAACGGCAGTGCCCCCTTGAGCGAGTGTTTGCAGGCTCGGTTGCAAGGCTTGTAAGTGGCGACTATTTTGACGTACCTGCTCTGCCCAACCCGTTAGCGACTGATCCATTCGCACCGGCATTGCATCCATTAAATGTGTGCGCCCTGTTTTGCAATAGCCCGTTAAAGTCGCCGCCTTTTTTTCAATAACATCACTTAGATGTACCAAGGCAGGCAATAGTGTTTTCTCAAGCGCTAATGCCGCACTCACATGTATTGCGCTAGGTATGACATCGTTACTGCTTTGCCCAAAGTTTACATGGTCATTCGCACCAACAGGCTCACCCAAATATTGACTGGCCAGTGTTGCAATCACTTCGTTGGCGTTCATATTGGAACTTGTACCGGAACCCGTTTGAAAGACATCAACGGGGAAATGCTGCATGAGATTATCATCTTCAAGCAGTGTATTACACGCGCGCTCAATCGCATTTGCCTGCTCGGCACTGATACACTTCAACTGACCGTTCGCACGTGCAGCGGCAGCTTTAACCAGTATTAACGCTCGAATAAACGCAACCGGCATGGCACGTGCACTAATCGGAAAATTGTTCACCGCACGTTGAGTTTGTGCACCATACAAGGCATTACTGGGTACTTCCAGCTCACCCATACTGTCTGTCTCGATTCTGGTTGTAGTCATCATTGTGTCCCCTTAAATCTAGTGATATTCAGTAGTGCTACGATCAATTGCGCCGTGACCAATTGTGCTATTAGCTCAACAATAATTCGTGAGTTTGCATCATGTCTGCCACCTAGAAGATTCTGCCCTCAGCAATGAGCTATCGATGTCATCACAAACTCAGAAAAGTACGATAGAAAAATACTATAAAAAAAATTGGCTAAAAGTAGCCAGCTCATAATACAGTTGCCGGACCTGACGTTTATCAGCCGCAGTTTTAGCCAGTCGCTGTATCCAGAACAAGGGCTCATAAATGTGATCAAGACAAATACAACGCCAATGGTAATCGATATACGTATCGCAAATAGTATCGAGCAACGTAGTAAATGTGCGTAAATAAATAATCTTTTTATCAGCCTCACTCTGCCCATTGGCATAGGCTTTAGCTAATTGAAAATAACGCTTAATAGGTGGCGGAGAATTAGATTGCCCCTGCTTGATCGCGATGGCTAATGTGTCAAGTTCAGTGATGAAAGCGTGTTGCATTGCGCACCAAATCAAATGATAATAATTATCATTATTGTTTGATTTTTACTGACTGTCAAGTGCTTTCACAACCGCACGTGACATGCAACACACCCGAGTATTCGATTAATGCCGCGTTTGCTCTGCATTAGCACCTGCGGAAAACAGTGTGTGCATCCAAAGATCCACTTCATTAAGCGGTGTAAATGCAACATCGGTTAAAGGCGTCAGTAGTGTGTCTAACGGTTGCTGCGCGCCATGCTCTTTTAACGCATCTTTGACCATCGCAATAAATAGCGGGAGATCACTAGGGTATGTGCTCTTTCTAAGACTGTAGGCAAACTCTGTCGCTGTGCGTACATAACGTTCAACACTGTCATTAGATGCCGACTCATGCCGCAATAATATAGTGGCTACTTCAAAGGCATTGCCGTGCATTAAAAACATGTCATTCCACGCCATCTGATCAAATTTTTCACGCGCAAGCAGCATTAACCGGTTCCACATGGCATCCGCATATTGAGGTGACTCAACCAGCTTTGTCCGGTGTTTCATACACAAAAAAACCATCTTCATCAACACAAACCCCTAACAGATGCTGTTTAAAAAAGGTGCTAACAAGCCACCTGTAATTGTTCAAACTCTTCAGCGACCAATGCAACCCATTGCTCAACACGCTGATCGGTCAATTCAATTTGCTGATCTTCATCGATGGCTAAACCGCAAAAAAAGCGTTTATCGTCATTTGCCGCCAGCGATGCTTCAAAGTCATAGCTTTCAGTTGACCACTGGCCAATAACTGTTGCTCCGGCTTTAAGTACTCGCTCATTCAACCACCCCATCGCATCGACAAAGTAATCACCATAGCCACGCTGATCACCCAAACCATAAAGTGCCACTGTTTTTCCGTTGAGGTTAGTGGCAAGAATTTCACTTTCAAAGTCTTCCCAGTCCTCTTGGATACCACCGAAATCCCACGTGGGAATTCCCATAATAATCACATCAAATGCTTCTATCGCAGCCGACGACGCCTCTGTAACATTGAGCATTTCAACAGGGCAGCCGTAATTGGCCAATGCGGCGGCTATTTTGTCGCCGACCTCTTCGGTATTACCAGTATCAGTGCCAAACACTAAACCGACACTCACGGTACTTAACACACTCATTGTCGCTACTCCTTTAAAACAGCATCAAAAGTTTCTAATTGTGGGTGCCCCAAATAAGTCCCTTTGGGCGCGCTGGCTTGTGCATGCGCTTTACGAAAGTGATCTGATTCTGTCCATGCTTCAAAGGCATCACGCGATGCCCAGATCGTGTGCGATGCATAAAGCGTGTATTCATCAACACTGGGGCCTTTTAGTAGTGAGAATGACTGAAACCCAGGCACTTCACTTAAATAGGTATCTCGCTCGCGCCAAATTTTTTCAAAACCCTCTTCAAAACCCGGCGCAATTTTAAAACGGTTCATGGCTAAAAACATATCGAATATCCTCTTATCAATTACATTCAGTAATGGCGTAGACTAGTTAAAAACAACCAGCCGCTCTAGTGCTGGATGATATTCTACACTAATTGGCGTATTGTAAACCCTTGAGAGGGTTTCACTGGTTAGCACATGCTCAACAGTGCCTTTACTGACTACCCTACCGGCTTCAAGCAATATAATTTCATCGGCAAAACGGGCAGCTAAATTCACATCGTGCACAATAATAAATACACCTGCGCCTTTTTTTGCAGCCTTGCGTGCCAAATTCAGCACGTCTATACTGTGTGCTAGATCTAAACTTGAGGTTGGTTCATCCAATAATAAATAACAAGGTTGTGTATTATTTTCAGGCCGCCAAAGTTGCAATAGTGCGCGGGCAAACTGTACGCGCTGTTGTTCACCACCTGATAGCGCATTAAATTTACGCCCTTTAAAATCGGCAATATTACACTCGATCATGACCGACTCAAGAGCCGCGCGTTTAAGGGCATCATCGGGCCTCCCCCAAGCCCGAGACGCCGCATAAACCCAACCCATTTCAAGAATATCTTCAACAAAAAAATCAAATACAACATGAACTGACTGCATCATCACACTGCGCAACTGAGCTTGGGCTTGTAGTGTGATTTCCTGTAACACTGAGCCATTGATAGTGACCTCGCCGCTATATGGAAGAAGATCCCCCGCTAACAACCGCAGCAAAGTCGACTTACCCGCGCCATTAGGCCCTAACAATACAGTGACCCGCCCCGGCACTATATTGATTGACACATTGTGCACAACGGGCGTGCTATCGTACTGCCATGTTACAGCGGTAGTCGATAATGTCATTGTGGCCGCACCCGCGTAATTAACCATAGAAAAAAAGGTGCTCCCAGTGCACTGGTCACCAGACCAACAGGCAGCTCGGCAGGAACAATAATAATGCGCGACACAAGGTCTGCAATAACCATTAAGGTTGCCCCTAACAACATTGAGCCTGGCAGTACTAAACGGTGATTAACGCCACCGAGTAGCCGCACAATATGCGGCACTATTAAACCCACAAAATTAATAATGCCTGACAAAGCAACACTCGCACCAATGGCAACCGCGGTCGATAGAATAATACAACGCTTTAATTGCTTTACATCAACGCCTAAATACTGTGCCTGCTGCTCACCTAATTGCAGCAAATCAAGTTTGCGCACCTGGTATAGCAATGCAACAATAGCGGCACTAATTAATGCCAATATCGGGATCACTGTAGGCCACGTTGCCTTACCAAAGCTTCCCATCATCCAGAACACCAATGTACGCAGCTGTGTATCATCACTTAAATATTCAAATGCACCAATACCCACTATGCTCATTGCATTAATAGCAATACCGATCAGTAGCATAGTGACAACACTGAAATTGCCGTAGCGGTTGGCAAAAAAATACAGCAACAGCGTTACAATAGCAGCACCACTAATCGCCGCTAACGGCAATAAATAGGGTAGCAACCACACACTGGTGACAATATTGCCACCAACAACAATCATCGCTATTGCACCTAATGCCGCACCACTGGATACGCCGACGAGCCCGGGGTCTGCTAGCGGGTTGCGAAACAATCCTTGCAAGGCGGCACCAGCAATACCCAAAGCAGCACCAACAAATACAGCTAGCACAATGCGCGGGCTGCGAATATCACTCAGTACACGCCACTCTAATTCACTGATTGCACTACCATTAAGCATTGCCAAAAAAGAAATAGACACCGCACCTGTAGCCAATGCAATCACGACAGACAGCACCAACACCGTACTCAACAGCAAAATAAATACTACCGTTTTATCAACACCATTTAATGGTAATAGCTGTTTAACGATCGAATGGGTATTAATAATCAGCTCCCCACTTTCACAGGCGTTTGTGTATCTATAGTGGAGCGTTGATTTAACACGCGTGTTTTTTGCAACTGCTGTAGCACTGTTTCGGCTGTTGTTAATGTTCTTGGGCTAAATCCAAGCATGGCCATACCGTCCAATACAAGAATACGTTGATGCTTGCCCGCATTGGTTAATCGAACAGCTAAGTGATTGGCAATTACGTCAATACCACCCGCAGTATCTACGCCTCGCTGGGGGATAATAATATAATCAGGGTTTGCACTGGCCATCGATTCTAACGAGATAGGCTTCCAGCCCTCAATGGATGCAAATACATTGTGGCCATTGATCATTTTAATAAAACCATCGCCAGAAGTGTTACTACCTGCCGCCAGTGGAACTCCATCGCGCAACCCTAATAGCAGCGCAATTTTTAGTGGTTTATGATCGCGTTGATAGTTGTTTAGTGTTGTAATAACTGGCTGTAACTGCGATGTTATTAACGCCTCAGCTTGGGTTTGCAATTGCAGTAGTGACGCAACACAGCGGACTTTTTTAATAATCCCTTGAGGGGTATAGACTTCGGGAACTTTAGCAATACTCAAACCCGCTGCGACCAGTTGCTTCACCACCTCAGGAGGCCCCATATCATCCTCACCCAAAATGGCGGTGGGTTTCATGGACAAAATGCCCTCTGCTGACAAATTGCGTACATAACCTATAGACGGTAGGCTCTGGGTAGCCGCCGGGAAATTAGAGGTTGTATCAAGTGCAACAATACGCTGCTGGGCATTGAGTAGATAAATAATTTCAGTGAGTGAACCACCGGCAACAGCAATGCGTGAACTATCGCTTATTGCCATAGAGCACGCTGCCACGGTATTTGCTAGCAACCATAATAGAGCCGTTGTTACTGTATAGTGTGCTATTCTCATTACCAAAACGCCACCTGCACACTTGCGCCAGCATTAAAGCCCGGTTGACTAAAACGCTGCACAGCATCTGCCTCAATATCACGGGTATCAGCCCAGCGAATATAGGATTTATCCCCGAGGTTAAATAACCCAACATTAATGCGTGTACGCTGATTCACATTTATATACCCCATCACATCAACGATGCCATAACCGGGGGTTGCCAAGCGAGGATTGTTTTGGTCAATATCACTGGCTTTCTTTTCATCCACTAATGTCCATATAATATCCGCACCCCAGCGATCGCCAGCGGCTTTATAACCTGCCCCAAAAATACCGGTAAGTGGCTCTATATCATTAATAGGCTCATTGCGATCGGTATCTTCGCCATCGGCATAAGCAATAGCTGCACGCACATATAGGCCACGCAAAGAAGGCGATAGTCCCTCTAAGTAATATTTGCCGCTAAGCTCTGCCCCTTTAATGGTGACATTGGCTCGATTGACAGATTGAAATGTCAGCAGGTTATCAACCGGGTCAACCCCACCGGTTCCTAAAAATTGTGGCGCAGGTACAAGTGAATCAATAAAGTCTGTATATTTATTGCGGTAGAGCGCCAAATGCAATTCACCATCATCACCATTAAAACGCAACCCCAACTCAAGTCCGCGACTGCGCTCTGATTTTAAATCCGTATTAGAAACTGTTTTATAGCCGCCAATTAAATTACTAAAGCCCACATTGACATCACCATAAGGTGGTGCGCGAAAACCTTCACTAAAATGCGCGTACACTGAAAACTTATCAGTGACTTTATACACAGCCCCAATACGGGCTGTCACTTCAGAATCACTATAATCTTCAGGTGTTGGCGTACCGGGATTACCTGTTATAAAAATCGAATCGGCATTTACATCAGCATCGAAGCGATCATAGCGAATGCCCGGCGAAAGAAGCAGTGCATCATCAAAAAAACCTACTTCATCTTGCAGAAAAAAGGCCGACTGAGTCACTTCGGTAACGGGAAATCCACGGGTAGGAAAGGGGAAAAATTCAGGCACATTATTGCCAGTACTATCAAATGTTGCACCATTGCGCAACTCTTCGCTGTCGGTGATCGTGTAGCTAGTGCCATAGGTGAGTAAATGTGTGCTTGCCCCGAGGGTAAATGACTTATTAAATTGCAACTCCGCTCCCGTTAGCTCTTGCTCAAAACGCGATGAACGCTGTCGTGTTTGTGTGGCAAAATTCGGGAGCGTACGAATCTCGTCTGTATCTTGTGTTGTCTTTGAAGTCTGCTGGTAAACATGGGCTTTAATATGATCCGCCACGATTAAATCGCCACGAAAATCATACATTAAAGACCACAGTTCACGGGTGCGCTCATCATTACCATCGCGGCTATTAACCGTTGTACCACGAGTAAGCTCGTTGTAATCAGAAAAGATATTAATATCTGAATCGTTATTTAAATATTGAATGCTCGCTGTAAACGTGTGATGTTCGTTAGGCGAAAAACGTACTTTTGCAATAATGTTATCATTGTCTACCGACTGCCGATCAGGGCGCTCACGTGTAGGGCCTGTCCCACCGACACGCCCAGTATTATCAGTTTCGTTGCCCTCTCGGCGTGTATAGATGACAAGCCCCGACAACCGCTCATCACCGGCGGCAAAGGTAGCGGTGCTAACAACGCTGTCATCATCACTGGAATAACCCATTTTAAGGCTACCGTAATAGTCTTTTTCTCGCAGGTAATCTAGGGGTGTCTTCGTATTAAAGGCCACCACACCACCAAGCGCATCACTGCCATAAAGTGATGATGTGGGGCCGCGAATAATCTCTACTTGGCGCAGACTATCCACATCGACAAAATCTCGCCGCGCACTTAAAAAAGGCCCAAAAGAAAACGTATCAGGTACTCTAACCCCATCGACAAGCACTAAGACGCGATTACCACCGATACCACGAATAATAAAATCACTTAAACCAAAGCGGCTGCCAGTACCCCCCACTGAAACACCCGGCTCAAAGCGCACTAAATCGGCGATATCACGCACTAACGTGTTTTCAATATCAGCCTCGGTTGTTATTGAAACCGTTGCGGGCACCTCGTCTAATGATCGCTCAGTACGGGTGCCAATCACAGACACAGGTTGTAATGTGAGTGGTGCCTTATCTTCCGTATTGTTGGTATATTCACCAATAGCATCAGCCGCTTGCCCCACACCAGTGCCAATAAGTAATGTAGCTGTGACTAAAAAAACACTGGTTGTTTTGACACTTGTTTTTATACCTATAGAAGTTGAAGGCGATAAATTCATATTCACTCGATAATCGTAATAATAATGATTATCATTTATTATATAGATTAATAACCATAACCACAACATCAGGTCTAAAAAACAGCTATACACCACATCGGTGGGCATAATCCTGCTTGGAGATCTTGCGTCCCTCCCTAGCAAAGCGTATATTGATAACGATTATCATTAGTACTCCCATACAGGATATGGAGCCCTTTCGATGGGTCGAATTCGTCGATGGATATAGAAAACAAGCCTCAGGCACAACAGATGCAAGCAACCGTAAGCACAGCCACCAAGTCACTCACCCATATTGATACCCAAAACCTGTTCAGTCGCGATACTGTTAGCCGATGGCACTACCGCCACCTACCTGCCACCCAAGGAAAAACCGAATTTAAAATAGGCAAGGTCTGTCAGGATATCTGCCTTACGGCGAGCACGTGTTTATTTAGTAATGACTACCATGCCTGCATTGATTACACCGATGCCATTACACTGTTAATATTTGGTATTAAAGGGTATAGCCACTTTGGTTTTTCCGGCACTGGCCATACTCACACAGTAAGGCCCGGCGACGTTTGGTTAATACAGACCAACAGCACAGCGCTATTTCGCACAACACCCGCAGGCCAAGAAAATCAAATGGTGGTACTTAAATACACCTCAGAGCGTTTACATCATGCTTTTAATGATGACCCACATTCATCGCGTCTACTCAACGGCACACAACTTATTCGTCTTGGTCATCAGGTATCGGCTCACTTTGGTATCGACACATTAATGGCAAACCCTTTATCAAACGCCAGTGATTGTCTATTGGCAGAAAGCCAAGCCTTAGCACTACTGGCACGTTGGGTAGCCCCGACAGTCACTACCCCACTTCAGCCCTGTCAGACAGAGGCACTCTCTACGCAGCAAAGACAACAACTCAAGGGTATTATCGATACACTTACCAGTGATCTAACGTGTCCGCCCTCGCTGCACGCCCTCGCTGAACAAGTTAATATGAGCCATACCAAACTTAATCGCTGCTTTAAAAAAGCCTACGGAACCACAGTCTATAGTTGGCTGCGGAATTTTCGCTTAGAGAGAGCCCGCAGCCACCTACAACAATCGCGTTGTAACATAACCGCCATCGCATTTCAGTGTGGTTTTAGTAGTGCGAGCCATTTCTCTCAGGCATTTAAGCAGCAGTACGGCTGCTCCCCGTTGGAATATCGCGCGCAACACCCGCGCTGTTCATTAAATGATACTAGTGTGCTCTTTAAATGATAGTCATCTAAACCCGCAGCAATTAACGTGCTTGCACTGTATTAATTGCAATAATGGTTATCATTTATGACGGCAACTTCTGTCTTTCAACGCTCACCTTGGGCGCTAAGCATTGTGCTTATCGCCAATGGACTCGCCTATTCATTTTTTGCGATCACACTACCAAGCCTTGGGCGAACACTCGGGTTTTCTGATGGTAATACAGGGTTAATTTTAGGGTTGGCCGCTTTAGTAATGACATTAGCCTCGCCGTTATGGGGTAGGCTCTGTGAACGCTGGGGACGCAGACGCATTATTATCATCGCTATATCGGCAGCAGCAGTATTGACGATTGCAACAACCTCTATCATTCACTTAAGACTAAATACGCTAATATCACTCAATAGTGCTCTTGTCTTTTTAATAATAATACGCACCACCCAAGCACTGTTTAGCGCTGGCCTTAAACCCGCAGGGCAAGCGTATATTGCCGATATTACAATAAGCCGCCATCGCGTTAATGGCATGGGCATGCTGGGTGCAGCATTTGGCATAGGTACTATTCTTGGCGGCATAATAGCGATGATTTCAGGAAAAACCTCAATTATTAGTGGCTACATTGTCGTCAATACCCTACTCATAGTAGCAACTCTGGTAGCGCTAAAATATTTGCCAGAATCACAACAGCACTCACCACTGCCGCAAACAAAAACATCCACGCTACCCTATCGAGTACTGTGGCCTTATTTGTTAATTACTTTATGTGGCCTGTGTGTATTTAGTATTTTACAACACGTCACATCGTTGCGCCTGGAAGATAGTTTTTCACTGTCATCTGACAGTGCTATTCGCACGGGTGCGAAAATAATGGTCATCACCATGCTCGCCATGATTCTGACTCAAGCATTACTGATTCGCCTGAAAATATTAACACCGATATCGCTGTTATTAACCGGTGGCATACTTGGCTTAATAGCGATGGTTATTGCTTTACTCGCCTCATCAATTACCGTGCTGATATGTGCTATGGCATTGATTGGCATTGCTATGGGTTGTCTTTTTCCGGGCAATTTAGCGCAGCTCAGTTTGAATGTTGATCAGCATTCACAGGCAAGAGTGGCCGGTGTGAATGGTATCAGCCAAGGCGTGGGGCTTGCTCTCGGGCCTATTCTTGGGGCAAATCTGCATCAGTTATCGCCTTATAATCCTTATCTTGCCTGCTTATTTTTATTGTTGAGCATTGTAGTAATCGTACTTTTTAATCGACGCACAACTCCCACTTAAACGTTAAAACTATAACAAAAATGCGTTCACCCTTTGATAGGGTTATTTCGCAATAATTAATATTATGTGCTAACACACAACTTTTAAACGATTTACGTGAGAACAGTTTGAATGACAACCGAGTATGTTAAAACGCTATTAACCACCACCACATGGCTTTCCTTATTGAGCATAACAACCCATGCACAAGAGGCCACAGAGCCTTTACAAGCACTCACAGTAAATGCACGCCTATGGAGTGAAACACTCATTGAAATACCCGATAGCACCGTTGCTATTCAAGCCGACGCTATCAATGATATTGACCCTATAGAGCAATTGCTCACAAAAACCAGCAATATAACGCTAGAGCAATCCTCGGTACAAACACGCACCACCATACGGGGTATTACCGGTATCGATGGTGGGCTACAAGATCCCGTCGGCCATTTTGTGAATGGTGTGGCACTGCCACTAGGTGGCAATCAGCTGCCTGCCCTTTTTGACCTTCATGAGATCAGTATACTTAAAGGCCCTCAAGGATCACTTTATGGGCGCAACACAGAGGCAGGCGCAATCGTATTAACAACAACAGACCCATCCTGGACACCATCGAGATGGTCAACAATATCAGCCAGCAGCTTAGAGGGTGCACAAAGTCATACACCAACGTACACAATAGCCAGCGGCATTAGTGGCGCACTAATTAATGACACACTCGCAGGCAATATTGCGTTTCGCTTTAACGATGAAAAAGGTCCTTATATCAACCAGCTCGATAACAGTACACAAGGCGGTGATGTTAACCAGTGGAGTCTCTCTACTGGATTAACGTGGGTGGTGAATGAGACAACAGACATTACACTGAAAACAATCATCGACGATAACGACCAAGGTAGAAACCGTTTTCGCTTTTCCAGTGGTGTTAACAAAACACCGCGCTTTAACACCAATGCCGATACGAATGGTTTTGATAATGACCATATTGCCATACATTCACTACAAATAAATCACAGCTTTCAACAGATGGAGCTTACGGCTATTACAGGAGTTACACGTTATGAGAGAGACTTTTTAATTGACCTTGATGCAACACCCGCTGCGCTACCAGCCACGGCATTAACACTGGATAACAACGCACTGTCACAAGAGATAAGGCTAACCTCAACCGCACACGACAACTGGCGCTGGTTAGCAGGGATGTATGTTTATAAAGAAGAGTCTGATATTAACTTTCAGATTTCACCGCAATTTATGAGCACGACACGCAATACCGCTATTGATCAAACAGGCAGCGCATTATTTGGGCAAGTGGAATATGCTATTACCCCACGCACATCAATTTTGTTCGGTTCTCGGGTAGAGCGCATTCGGCAATATGCAACACAAGACTTTAGCAACAATATAGCAACAGAGCGCTACACAGCCCGTATTAATAAAACCGAAGTACTACCGATGGTGAACGTATCCTATCGCCCTTCTCACAATAGTACCGGCTATATATCGTATAAAAAGGGGTACCTGCCAGGGGGGTATAATTACAACACAGCAGGTAATGAAGAAACATTAACCTACAAACCAGAATACAGTACTCAACTAGAGCTAGGCTGGAAGCAATTCGCTTTTAATAACCGTGTACAAACACAATTAGCCTTGTTTAGAACCTCAACAAGGGATAAACAAATAGCCGATTTAGTCCCCGGTGGTTTACAAAAAATTACCAATGCCGGTAAAACAACCGTATACGGTGTTGAGTTATCTACAGATATTGCCATCAACCGCTACTTATCCAGCTACTTTACCCTCGGCTTTCAACGGTCAAAAGCAAATTCACTAACCACAACGCTCTTTCAAAATGGTGGCTTTGTTAATGCCGACCTATCGGGCAATCGATTACCCTTAGCCGCTAAACGTACTTATGCAGCCGGGATACACTATAAAAAACCACAGGGTCTATTGGGTCGCTTAGCTGTTAGAGGCTCCAGCGATTATTACTTTGATAGTCAAAATACCTTAAAACAACCCAGCTATGTCATTATCGATGCAGAAATAGGCTACCAGCTAGGCACCGGCGAGCTTTTATTATGGGCTAAAAATCTAACGGACAAAGCTATTTTAAGTCGAGCGGTTAATACCCCTAATGGTGTTGTTGTAGAAGATACTGCCGCACGAACCATCGGCATTCAATTTAAAACACGCTGGTAACGACTATGACTATTGATTCACAAACAACAGATACACTACTGCCCACAACGACTGAGGCTATGATGAATAGTGGCGAGCACACAAGTGCTATTGCCCCCATTGATACGCCAGAAAGCCTTTACGAACTTATGCTTGCTCCTATCAAATGGCAAATCATTAATGTGGCTTTAGAGCTGGCATTATTTGATCGATTAAGCACCCCTATTACAAATGAAAGCCTTGCTCAGTGTTTGTCGCTACAGCCAGACAAGACACTTCTGTTATTAAAAGCGCTATGTAGCTTGGGTATTGTTGAACACAATGCCCCGTATTTTTTATTAAAAAAATCCCTTAGCCCCTATCTCACTACTGCGTCTGAACACTCAATGTGCGATATGCTGCTGCACTTAAGTAAAACAAAACATACGAGCAATCACAATGTTATAGATATACTTAAAACGGGTAACGCGCAACACATTTCAGCCAATCTCGATAAAGCAGATTTTTGGAAAAACTCTGTCGCTAATCTACGATCATTTCATCAAAGTATGGGTACTAATACTGCTATGTCACTATTGCAGGCACTCCCACAGTGGGCCAAGGCATCATCGCTGCTTGACTTGGGCGCAGGCTCAAGTTATTTAGCAGAGCAGATTTTAAACCAGCGTTCAGATATTGAAATAACACTGTTTGATTTACCTGAATGCATTCGTGCTTTTCGTCCGCTAGCCTCTGCTCAACAAAAACAGATCACCCTATTACCCGGTGATGTTAACAGTGATCCACTAGGGGGAGGTTACAGTATCATATGGTCATCAATGACGCTGTATTATGCGAAAGACCTTGTCAGTGTACTCACAAAAATAAAGCAAGCACTCAACCCCAACGGGGTATTTATTAGTCTCCATGAAGGGTTAGATCATCAAAGAACACAACCACAGACGCATGTTCTAGGCCGATTTATTCCCGCTATGAATGGGCACGATGTATCATTCGATAAAGGCGTGATTGCACAAAAAATGCAGCTGGCAGGCTTTACACAGATCAGCAGCCAAACTATCGCAACGCCCTATGGTGAAATGCAAATGGATATTGGCAACGTATGAAAAACTGGGCATTTCACAGGCCATTGCCTGAGCAATCTACCCTACCCAGCGTTGAGTTATTGCCTGTATAACCGCTTCACGATCAAGCTTATCCCTCATAAGACACAGTGCGACTACCGCAGCAAGTGCACCTTCTGGAACCTGCCGAAAGCAGTGTCGTTACCCTTGATATGTTAATCGCAATAAAATAAAAAAGCACCTGCCAACGAACGTTTACAGGTGCAAGGGGGACTACAGGAGACACCTGTAGAAAGGATGCATTAATGCCCTTGACCGGGACTCCATCGATCCATTGTGTCATTACCGGCGTCAACATAGTTAACGCGATAATTCTGATCAACCGATACGTTACTAAATGTTTGGCTGGTTTCAAATCCGTTAGGCCATTTTATGGTGACATCAACATTGTCATAAATACCTAAACCTAAATGATAGACAAAGTTAGGCCCTGAGCGACGAGAACTATTAGAGACATAATAAGTATTAATAACCTCATCGCTACCGGGTTTAGTCACGATAATATGCGTACCGACCCCATTAACATTACGCCCCTCACCCATCGCATCACCGCGCAGCAAAAAGCCAATATAGTGATTATCTGTGCGGGTCTCATTACTAAAAATAAGTGCATTTGATGTCTCATTGACTGTTGATAAATTAACAGCCACATCAAGTAAGCCGTCGTTATTATAATCAGCCGCCGACATCATCCAGAGATATTTGCGCGTTGCATCAGAGATAAAATCATCGTCTGCTATATATTCAAACACACCCGGCGAGGTTTGTTGATGCAGACTAATGGTTTTACTGATACTCACACTCATTACATCCAACAGTGAGTCATTGTCAAAATCAATCACATTAAGCAAGCCCTTAGTCAATGCTATATTTCGGTAATTAGACGAATACAGATTGAGGTTAGTAGCTCCTGCATTAGAGAAATTAAAGTTGCCATCGTTGCGCAAAATCACTAAATCAGATTTAGGATTATCGTTGTACACCAAACATAAGATATCGATATCGCCATCTTTATCGTAGTCGTTATGAAACACTGCGCCGGTGTAGTAACACTCACTAAGGTCTTCATCATAACTCACCTCACTGAAACTGCCATCACCTTGGTTGCGCAATACACGCTTTGTGGTTGGGCTCCAGATATCCGGCCAGCCATCACCGTTCATGTCCAGCCAATCTGGTGCATCAAGCCCAGTATTATGGGTGAGCTCACCACTGGCAACATCGCGTATCTTACCTTCGCGACTTAAACGCTCCAGTGATCCATCACCGTTAAAGTCGGCAAAAAGAAAAGTATCTTTAACGCCACCAGGATGCTTACCATCAGGCTCACCCAGCCAGCCATCGGTGTGTTTAAAGCGTGGTGAATCTCCGGGATTAGCCGTAATATTTTCATAATAATCCGATTTTGCTTCTGAACCACGACACCAGATATCAGGCTTGGCATCACCATTAAAGTCAACAATTTGTGCCGTCCAAGTACAAGAGATACCACTGACTTCTGACAAGCTATTACTGGCATCATCATCGTGACTAAAGACCCCATTACCGTCATTTATCCACACACAATGCTCGCCTTTAACAAGGCTATGTCGTTTGTGAGAGTGATCAATAGTAAACATATCTGTATGACCATCAAAGTTAAGGTCAGCATAGTGAACACCAAAACTGTTTACCGAATGGCAGCTGCCCAGCATATCACTGACTCGACTTTGAAGAAAAATTTGCCCGGGGTTAAGCGCGATATCTTGTATAAAGTTAGCCGTTACTTGGCGATCTTCACTCAGTGTGAGCACACAATCACCAGTGCCACTACAAGCACCACTCCAAGCGCTAAATACAAATCCTTCTGCGGCGGTTGCAACTAGTGATACCCCACGGTCTTTCTCAATATTGACATTGCAAGCTGCCTGACAATTGATATCCCCAAGCTCACTGCGTACAGTGCCGTTACCCACAGTATTCACACTCAAACGATGGGTCGATATCGCAATAGGGCTAAAATTGGCCGACACGCTATAATTATTATCGATTGTCAACGCGCAGCTTTCAGCACCCAGACAACGACCAGCCCAGCCATCAAATTGATAGCCCTCATCAGCGACTGCAACTAAAGTAACACGGCTGCTCGCATCATAATCTGCACTGCAATTGCTGCCGCAGTTGATCAACTCGTCAGTACTTGAGATTACTCCATTAGCTGGTGCTAAGATATTTAGGCGGTACGTTGTTTCACTGGCCGCTGTGGTTGATATTGAAAACCTGTGCACCTGAGAACAGCCAGCGGCATTACAACCCCTAATAGCATAGTGGTACTGTGTCGCAGCGGCGAGGTCTGTCTGGGTATAGCGAGGCTCACTGCCCTGATAAATCACAGCACAACCGCCTCCTGCACTAGCACAAAGTGACAGCTGATAATAACTCGCATCACTGATCGCACGCCATGCCAGAGCAACACTTGAGGATGTTGTGGTGATATCATCACTGGGTTCGGGGATATCCGTTGGCGCTGTAGTGACATCACTACCTTGCTCAACCCACAGTTTAGTCGCCCAGGCGTTAGAGCGATGTTGCCAATTAAATGCGCGCCATGGAATATTGCGCCCAGCAATTTTTTGATCGCATCGACTATCGCTTATCCAAGATTCAACATCGTCCACCAAAGCTGCTAATGCGGCTTTTTTATCCACATCACGTTCAAAGTGCAAACCTAGCGCTAATGTGAGCAATGTTTCCGGCAAGTGTTGATCTGCTTTTCCTGCCCCATTATTAAAGTGAGCAATCGTATTGATTGACGCACTGGAAGAGCCGAAATAATACAATACCGGGCTATTATCACTACAGCCATCGGCCCATGCCCGAGGGTTAGAGTGTGTATCGACAAACTCGTAATTATAAGCAGTAGCTAAAGTATCACGGGTTGTCGCTGTCAGCGATTGCGGTGCCATACCATGTAGCGCAATCGCCCTAGCTGCACCGGTAAGAAATTGCTCAACCTTTTCGCTATAACTCTCGCCCAAGTGTAAGCCATACACCTGCCAGAGTGCATCACTGATATTTTCAATCATCCAGGGAGAAAACGCACGATCGCTCGGCACCACTGTCGATTGTTTCGGAGCCCAAGCAACTTGCTGCCCGACATCAATGTTAGCATCGAGACCTTCATCGAGGGTAATTGTCCAAGAACCATCGCTATTATTACGCGTATCAACAACATTGATATACTGTTTAATATTTTGGTAGCGATAAAAATACAAGCGATGCCCAGCGCTCAGTAATTCAGGCTCACCAACTGTGTTAATCACAATCGATCGAGCCCCTGCTGCTGCCGCAATAGCCAGCTTACCTAAATAAGGTGCATTGCCTTCATGAGCATGCCAGCTGTGCCGAATACTGCCATCCATCGGTAGACCATCCGGGTTACTTTCATATTGAGCCCTATGTATATTATCAATACCGGTTTTAATACGCGCTAAAATAGCCTCGTCGCCAGTAATTTCATAGGCATTAACCAGCGTGAGCAATGTTAAACCAATACCGCGCTCTGACAGTGACTGGTTAAGGCTGGTTAAGGGTGCTTTTAATCCTTGATTGGCGTAGCCCGCTGTTTGCCATGCTGTCTCGGCGACATCATTCACCAACTGAGAATCAAAAGCATCGTTATCGCCTGTCAACGCCCAATGCAGTTTAAAGGGTTCGGCATAAATGTATTTTTGATCACATACCTTAGCGTTAAAATCAAATCCACCTCGGCAATCACGGCGATCTGCATTACCGGTGCGCTTTAATTTAGATTGCCAAAACTGATAGGATTTAAACGCCTCGGCATAGATATCGGCTCGCCCGGTACGCATCGCATATTTATACAAGGTAGTCGTGCGATCAAATAACCAGTTAGCCGCTTTGGATTGAGCAAAATCAAAATCCTTCCAATAGTGTTCAAACTGGGTATCAATATAGCGATCAAAGGCATCACTTTTTGAGGCCACATAAGGTCGAATTAACCCTGTTGCCGATAGATATTCCGGGTCGTGTATCGCCAGAATACGGGGGTAAAAGTGACTATCCTTGTCAGCAGTCGCACGTGTCCATCCTGTACTGTGCGGCTGTTCCACCAAGTCATTAGCTATTGTGCGTCCTGCATTACTAATGACAAGTACTACATCACCTGAGGTCATATCCATATCCTGCAGTTGAATACTCACTGAGCGCAGTGAATTGTCAGCCCAGTGCCAACGCAATCCCGGCTCAATATAAATAGGTTGTTCACGCCCATTAACAGTAACGGTAATATCATCTGTTGTCCTAACGACACCCTGCGGCAAGGGTAAACCAAACGTAATGGTTTCATTGGCTGTGGGTGACACATCCACATCACTGGTGAGCCTTACCGTCGTACTCAATGCCAGAGCCTCGGCTGCCCAAACAGCCGCCACTGTTTTATTACTGTTCATAAGGATCGAGCAATCACCCGCACCAGAGCAATCACCCTGCCAGTGGCTAAATCGATACCCTGTAGCAGCCGTTGGTATTAACGTAATACTACGCCCCGTCTCAAAACGCTCGCTACAATCACTACTACAACTTACATCACCAAGCTCACTGGTAATTTCACCGCGATTATCTGTTGCCAGATTTAATTGGTAGTTCGCAGAGGTTGTCGCGACATAGTTAGCGGTGACTGATTTATTAGCATCCATTTTAACGGTGCACGTTTCACTGTCATCATTACAAGCACCACTCCAGCCAACAAAACTATTACCAGGCTCTGAATTTGAGATCAGCACTATCTCAGTACCCGGTTCCACAACGGCCTGACAATTGCTGCCGCAATCAATGTTGGCATTAATGTCGAATACTCGACCCGTGCCGACCGTATCTACCTGTAAAGTGTGGCTGGACGTCGCCTGCCCTGTGATACTGCTTGCGCTGTCTCTACTATTGTTTCCGCTACCCCCGCCACTGCCACACGCGGATAGCCCGGTTACTATCAATGTACTAAAGATGAATCGAAAAACTATTGTCTGCATCTCTACTGTATCCTCTTAGCTCAGGTACTACTGAATAACTGAGACTAACTAATGATATGAATAAATTAAGACGACCACTTGTCTCACTTGGTTAATGCTAAGCAGATTCACATTTAGCAAACGACATTCCCTGATCGGTTAACCTGCGCATTAATGATTTCGATATAGCTGACATCCACTGTCATTACTCAAGCACCCTGCTTACTGCTACAAACAGGCCATATCGATGAAAAGTAGTTTAACTGGCAAAGGTAAAAAAAGTGTTTTGCTTTTGCTACAAATAGCTAACATCTTGCTTTTGTGCGCAATATAATAAAGACATTAAATTAAAACGAGTTTAACAGTGAGAACTTATGCAGACAGAGAGCAATAAAAAATTATTTTTTATTGTTTTTTCGATAATCACTAGGAGAAATGCGCTCTACTTTTTTAAAAGCGACAGTAAATGCAGAAGATGTCTTATAGCCAATATCAAAAGCAATCAAATTAATTGGCTTTTTAGTATTAACTAACATGTCTTTGGCTGCATTTAAACGACACATCACTAAGTATTGATGTGGGGATCGACCTACAATCTGTTTAAACAAACGTGAGAAATGATACATACTTAAATGTGCAAGTTCAGCTAAATAGACAAGTGATATGTCTTTATAAAAATAATTATTCATATAAGCAATAGCCGCATCAATTTTATGGGCGCTGCGACCAACACTATATAACAATTCTGTATGTAACCTATCAACACTTTCGACACTTTCCCCTAGTGTATCTGCTGGCAAATGGTCTAACCTAGCGTGTATATTTTTACCGTACTTAAGCGCGACAGCCAATTCATATATGGTCAAATTTTCAAACTTATTCATAGTAAATCCATAGTTTTTATTGTATCCAATCTGGAGAATAATTTAGTCACTCAATGACCAAATGG
>Ga0193960_1000078_pt1 | contig 40950 bp, 34 predicted proteins | sample FB_3_MG_FD_140338 | JGI IMG/M metagenome (GOLD analysis project Ga0193960, IMG submission 140338) | Microbial mat bacterial communities from the Broadkill River, Lewes, Delaware, United States - FB_3_MG | ecosystem: Environmental > Aquatic > Freshwater > River > Microbial mats | place: USA... | reverse complement strand
CTAAAATTAGAACAGGTCAGCTTGATGATGAAGATTGGGCTCGTTTATCGTCTACCATGGGGTTACTCATTGAAAATGGTAAAATGTATATTGATGATGCAGCAGGGTTAACGCCAACCGAGGTTCGCTCAAGGGCACGACGTATTCATCGTGATCATGGTGGTATTTCGATGATCATGATTGATTATTTGCAATTAATGCGTGCGCCACAATTTTCAGATAATCGTACTTTAGAAATTGCTGAAATTTCTCGCTCACTAAAAGCGTTAGCAAAAGAATTACAAGTGCCCGTTGTTGCTTTGTCTCAGTTAAACCGTGGGTTGGAGCAACGAAGTGATAAACGCCCCATCAACTCGGATTTACGTGAATCAGGCTCAATAGAGCAAGATGCTGATTTAATTATGTTTATTTATCGTGATGAGGTTTATCACGATGATAGTGAATTTAAAGGTATGGCAGAAATTATAATCGGTAAACAACGTAATGGACCAATTGGTCGCGTACCGTTAACCTTTCAAGGTAAATATTCACGTTTTGATAATTATGCTGGCCCGCATGTTTTAGAAGAAGATTAGTTGTGGTTGTATTACGCACAGTGGTATGCCGCTTTATTCACCATGAATCGTTGCAACAATTGTGCGGCTACTGGCGTGATCTCTATGCTCTCCTAAGTATATTCCTTGCCAAATACCTAAATTGAGCTGCCCATTGGTGATAGGTATACTAATACTAGAACCAAGTAAGCTCGATTTAATATGCGCAGGCATGTCGTCATCGCCTTCGTAAATATGTTGATAATAAGGCGCTCGTTCTGGGGCTATAACATTAAAATGCTTTTCCATATCACTACGAACGGTTGGATCAGCATTTTCATTAATGGTTAATGAAGCTGACGAGTGTTTGATAAATAAATGCAAAATGCCGCATTTTATTTGGTTAATGTTTGTTAAATGTTTAATGATTTCATCTGTTATAAGATGAAAATTTCTTTTTTTTGGACTTAACTTTATTTCAGTTTGCTGCCACATGATCGAGCATTTCCTGTTTTCAGGTTATTAGTGTTTACTATTATTTATGTTTAAATGGCTAAATGCAGCAATAGTTTGTGGTATTAACTGTTTGATTGTATCAACTTTCACGTTGTGCGTGTTATAGCGCGCATAAAGCGTTTTATAAATACCTGCCTTGCCAATGCGTTTAGTTTGTACTAATGACTGTTTGCTTAGGCTACTTACTAACCATATTGGCAACACTGCAATACCCATGTTAGCAGCAACCATTTGTAAAATCATGTGACTATTTGCGACCTGTTTTATTGTGATGCCTTGATGTTTATTATGTTTATGTGCGTCAGCTCTGTTAGACTCTTTATGAAGGAATAATTTAAAAATGTCTAATTGATCAGACTTTACAGGGTAAGTCAGTAATACTTGTTTGCTAAAATCGTTTGCTTCTAAAAATTCTTTATTTATTAAACTGGTAGAATCAATAGTATCGCGATTTGCTAATACGGCAACCACTTCAAAAGCGCCTAACTCATGGTAGCTAAAGTTGTCATTCTCTTTTTTTTCATCAGTGAATAATATATCAATATTGTCTGCGAACTCGTCATGATTTTGAGCTGGGAATACTTGTTCCAAAAATTCAATTTTTAATGCAGGATATTGTTTTGAAAATTGTTCGGTTACAGGTAAAAGCCATTGAAAACAAGCATGGCAAGCAATCGCAATTTTCAACTGTATTGTTGTTTCGTTTTTACCTTTTAATTCGCTCATTGTCTCTTTTATTTTAGGCAAAATAGTGTTCGCTAATGTCAGTAACATATTTCCTTGGGCAGTAAATTGTACGGGCGAAGTATTTCGTATAAACAAGGGAGTGTTTAAGCGTTGCTCTAGATCCTTGATTTGATGAGAAAGAGCAGACTGGCTAACAAATAGTTTTTCGGCTGTTTTTCTTATATTACCTGTCGCAGCTAATGTTGACAGTGTTTTTAGGTGTTTAATTTCGAACATAATGAATTTTTTTCATATCCTTGTTGAATAATTTGCGCTTGTGCTTATTTCGTGCTTTTTTTAAAGTATAACCATTCAAACGTCTAGACGTCTATAAAAATAATTGCTTATTTTAGTCAGCAATTTTTATCACTATGGTTAAATTACAAATGCAATTGGAGCAGATTATGCAAATTCATACGTTAGGGTTTCCGCGCATTGGCGCAAAGCGAGAATTAAAATTTTCTTTAGAAAGTTATTGGCGAGGCGATATCAACCAAAAAGAGTTTTTGGCACAAAGTAAAGAGCGCCGTCATATTAATTGGGCTATTCAGCAAGAAGCTGGTATCGATTTATTACCTGTAGGAGATTTTGCACATTATGATCATGTACTAAATACTACTTTGTTACTTGGTTTAACGCCAACACGTTTTACTAGCCATACAAAGGATGCGAATACGCTTGATTTAGAGTTTCGTATTGCACGGGGAAAAGCCCCTTCAGGGTGCCAATGTGCAGCAAGTGATATGACTAAATGGTTTAATACTAATTATCATTATATTGTACCTGAGCTTTCAGCAGATTTAGTAAATAAATCAGATGTCGAAATTGATGTAAAAAATCTATTAGAACAGTTTAATGATGCTCAACAAGTTTCGGACAATCGTAAGGTTGTGTTGATTGGCCCTATTACCTACTTACATTTAAGTGTTACCAATGATGTAGACAAATTAACGTTATTGTCTGCGTTGTTAGTACGTTATCAACAAGTTTTAGATCAGTTGTCTGCTGCAGGTGTTGAGTGGATACAAATTGATGAGCCGGTGTTAGGTTTAGAGTTAGACAGTCAATGGCAAAAAGCATTTAGTCAAGCTTATCAAACCCTTAACAAGGGAACATTAAAACTGTTATTAACCACTTATTTTGCCTCTATCGACCATCATATTGAATTAATAAAAAATTTGCCTTTTGATGGTATTCACCTAGATACTCTTTCTGAAAAAACAAATATAAATACTATTATTGAATGTGTACCAGATGAGTGGGTAATTTCTTTAGGTGTGATTAATGGTCGAAATGTTTGGAAATCTGATTTAGTCTCTGTTTACCAAAAAGTGCTGCCAATTTATCGTTCAATAGGTGACAGATTATGGTTAGCGCCTTCTTGTTCTCTACTACATTCACCAGTTGATTTAACCCAAGAAAAGAAACTTGATAAAGAATTCACTTCTTGGCTAGCATTTGCCACACAAAAGTGTCAGGAGCTGAGTTTATTAAAACAGGCATTAATAGATCAAAATAGTGATGAAATAACACAATATTCAAATGCTGCACTAGCGCGATGTATTTCTACCCGTATTAATAATCCAAATGTTAAACAGAGAGTTGCGTCATTAACAACACAAGACTACCATCGTAAAGATGCTTTTGCACAGCGTAAGCAAGTACAAAAAGTGGAGTTAAACCTACCTATTTTACCAACTACAACAATAGGGTCTTTCCCTCAAACAGGTGATATTAGAGAAGTTCGTGCTAAATGGCGTCGTCAAGAAATTAGTGACAATGAATATGAAACACTAATAAAAGCTGAAATTAAAGATACCATTGAACGCCAAGAAAATATTGGTTTAGACGTCTTAGTACATGGTGAAGCCGAACGAAATGATATGGTGGAATATTTTGGGGAGTTACTTGAGGGCATTGCTTTTACTCAATTTGCTTGGGTACAAAGCTATGGTTCACGTTGTGTTAAGCCTCCAATTATCTTTGGTGATATTAGCCGCAAAAAAGCCATGACACTTGAGTGGATAGGTTATGCTCAGTCTCTTACAGAAAAACCTGTAAAAGCTATGTTGACAGGCCCTGTAACCATTTTAGCTTGGTCATTTGTACGCGATGATTTACCACGAGCAGAAGTTGCTAAGCAAATTGCATTGGCTATTAGTGATGAAGTTGAAGATCTTATTAGTAATGGCACACAAATTATACAAATAGATGAACCTGCTATTCGTGAAGGAATGCCCGTTAAAAAAAGCCAATGGCAGTATTATTTAAATTGGGCAACAGCATCATTTTGTTTGTCGGCTGCTAAAGCACCCTCTAAAATACAAATTCATACTCACATGTGTTATTCAGAGTTTAATGATATTTTACCCGCTATTATTGCACTTGATGCTGATGTGTTAACTGTAGAAACGTCACGCTCAAATATGGCATTACTTGACGCTTTTGAACAGCAAGCCTACCCAAATGATTTAGGCCCTGGTGTTTATGATATTCACACGCCCAATATCCCAAGTGTTGAATGGATGGTTAACTTGTTAGAAAAAGCGCAACGTTATATTCCTATTGAAAGGTTATGGGTTAATCCTGATTGTGGCTTAAAAACAAGAGGGTGGGATGAGACAAAATCAGCACTTGAAAATATGGTGCAAGCAGCGAAGCAGTTTAGAGTGACAAATAGTTAATGCACTACCTTAAATGCGGATAATAAAAAAGCACTATGACAACATAGTGCTTTTTATTAATAATACTTTGGAAACTTGAAAAATGTCTGGCAACTGACCGGTTATTTATTCCCCAAAAGAAAACTCTATATAGGCTTTGCCTTTTTCTCCCTTAAGCGCTAAAACCACAACAGGACCATCTGATTTATGGTGAATTGTATGATTTTTTCCTGAGACAACAATAGGGGTTGCCATATCAAATTCAATTCCTTTTTCACTGAGCATACGTTTTGCGCCGCCAGTTACCATGTTAGTGATTTCACCTACTAAGTCGGTGATTTCATCATTTATCTCATCAGGGGCTTCGCCCACCATGCCTTTCATCGTTGCTAATGCTAACGATTCATCAAAGGTAATTGATAAGGAACCTTTGGTTTGTGGGCTAACCATACCTATTAAACCTGAAACATCTCCCATTGATACTTCGGTTGTTTTTAATTTAGGTTTTTCAGGAGTTAATTCCATTTGCGCCATGGTAGACATAACGTTAAGCATTGATGATAAAAATGGGTTGATGAACTCTACTCTCATTAAATTTTCCGAGCTTTAGCTATTGTTAATAGCTTGATTTTGCCCACTTCTGCAGCAAATGTAAATCAAACCATGTTAATTTTTTTATTAATATTTTATTCACTTCAATTAATAATTGCCATTTTGTGTAATTGGTCGAAAGTTAAACTACCTTGAATTGTTTTTTCTGTGTTTAAGCTTTGATAGTTCACCGTGTTTATTTGTTTTTCATAAGTATCGACAAGTATTGAATTTTTTATTACTAAATTAGTTAAAACGTTTTCAGATGCACTTTCTTGATAGGCAAAAAGCTGACCTCTTTTAACTTCGAAGCCAATCCAATTCATTTTAATTATGTTGTTTTCTCGTAATAAAATAAAGTGTTTCTCAATATATTTTTGAATTAATTGGTCATAGTTAGGATGCTCGGTTGAAAAATGAACTTGCTCGATTTCAGCAATGGCATTCTCTATGTCATGAGCAGTTAGTTGGTGAATCACTTCAATATGTTTAGTTTTTGTATTGAGATTAAGTTCAGTAACACCAAAGAAATAGGTGTGGGCAATAGTTATATGGGCATAACCCATGAATAAAATGCACAATAGCATTTTATTCATGGGTAGCTTCTTCAATAAAGAACATGACATTTTAAGCATTAGTTGTCAGCGTTTTCACTTTCTTCATCTGCAGATTTCAATTTTTTATTGTAATCTCGCATCATATCTTCTTTTTTACGCTTGTATAGCTCAAATCGTGATTTAATTGGTTTTGCTGGCCAGTAATTGTTATTTACATTTACATCGGCTGTTTCCCATTTAGCATCAACTGCTAGTGCGGTTATTTCTTTATCACGAATAAGTAACTTCGATGTTTTTGCTGAGTTTTTACGCCAGATTTCAGCGGGTATTTTCATATGCTCAGTGCTGCCGTCAGCGTAGGTAATGTCTAAAATAATAGGCATTACTAATCCGCCTTTATTTTCAAAATCAATCAAATAAAAATTACTTTGCGTGAGTAACAAATCTTTTTCCCACTGCTCAAGTTTTTTATTGTTTGCGTTATATTTGTTTCTTGCCGCATTGGTTGCTGTGAATTTATCGTGTTCGTTATAGAAATCTAATAATTCGGGTTTGTCTTGGGTACGAACTCTTTGGCCTTTATTCATTAGGCGAGTAATGAATTCTGGTTTCTCATTTTCCAAGGCACGTAACCAAGCTTCTTCTGTATCAGGGTTTTGACTATCTGCGGTATAAAGGTGTATGTCACCAAGGGCAATATCAACATGATCAGTAGTATAGAACCAACCACGGAAGAACCAGTCTAAATCAACTGCTGAGGCATCTTCCATAGTGCGGAAAAAATCAGCAGGAGTAGGGCGCTTGAACTTCCAGCGTTGTGCGTACTCTTTAAAAGCAAAATCGAATAATTCACGCCCCATGATGGTTTCACGTAAAATATTGAGCGCTGTTGCTGGTTTACCATAGGCATTATTGCCAAATTGTAAAATAGACTCAGAGTTAGTCATGATAGGTACTTGATTAGTACTTTTCATATAACTCGTAATATTAGCAGCATCTCCGCGACGTGAAGGATATCCTTCTTCCCACGCTTGTTCAGCCAAAAATTGTAAAAAGGTGTTCAAACCTTCGTCCATCCATGTCCATTGACGTTCATCAGAATTTACTATCATTGGAAAATAATTGTGGCCTACTTCATGAATAATAACTCCAACTAAGCCATATTTGGTGCGACGTGAATAAGTTTTTTCACCCGTTTTTTTATCTAGAGTAGGACGAGGACCATTAAAGGTAATCATGGGATATTCCATACCACCTACAGGGCCATTAACTGAAATAGAGACTGGGTACGGATAGTCAAAAGTGTATTTGCTGTATTGTTCCATGGTATGAATGATGGCTTCAGTTGAGTATTTTTCCCATAATGGATTACCTTCATTAGGGTAGAACGACATAGCCATAGTATTGCTACCACCGTGTTGGTAACCTTGCGCATCCCAGATGAATTTTCTACTGGAAGCAAAGGCAAAATCACGAACATTTTTAGCTTTAAAGTGCCATGTTTTATTTTTTGTAGAGCGAGATTTTTCATTTTCTAACGCTTCATCAATAGTAACAATAAGTACTGGTTTTTTAGCTTTTTTAGCTTCGCTTAAACGTTTACGCTGCGTTTTAGTTAAGACTTCTTTTGGATTTTGTAGTTCACCTGTAGCCGCGACTATATGGTCGCTTGGAACTGTAATTTTTACATCGTAGTCACCAAATTCTAACGTAAATTCACCACGACCTAAGAATTGTTTATTTTGCCAGCCCATAGTATCGTAATAGGCAACAGCGCGGGGAAACCAGCTTGCTACTTCATATAGATAGTTATCATCTTCTTTAAAGTATTCATAGCCTGAACGACCACCTAATACCTTTTGTTCGTGCAGTTGATAATTCCACTCAACATTAAACTGAGTATTTTCACCAGATTTAAGTGGCTCAGGTAAATCAACACGTAACATGGTGCCATTAATAACAAAATTTAATGGTTTGTCATGACGATTCGTGACTTTAGTAATGTTATAACCGCCATCAAACTTTGGTGTTTCAATCATATTGCGCACACTATTGAAGGTTACTTTTTTTAATTGGTCAGTGGCTGCAGCTAATTTAGCATCAGAATTGCGCTTTAATTTATTTTGATCAAGTTGTAGCCAGATATAGCGTAACGTATCAGGCGAATTATTTTGATATTTTAATGTTTCAACACCTGTTAGTTGTTGTGTTTTATCATCAAGTTGAATATCAATAGTATAGTCAACTTGTTGTTGCCAATATTTGTGTCCTGGTGCACCTGATGCTGTACGGTAGACATTTGGTGTGGGTAAAATTTCTTCTAGTTGGCGAAATTTGTCGCTAGTAGTCGTATTTTTAGCGAGTGCATTTGTTGTGTATAAAGTACTGCTATAAGCAATAGTTAAGCAAATGAGTATTTTTGAGAATGAATATTTCATAGCCGTCCAATTATAAATGAATGATAATTTTGTATACAAGGTGAATTGTGAATTCTTAGCCGAACTTTATATCACGTTTAACCTGCAACTGTGAATATACGATAGTTTTTTTTGCGATTAATGGGTGATTATTTAAGATTAAATAATAAAGATAAAGTTACGCGATGTAAAAATTGATAACGCTGTTGTAGATTGTATCTTTGTATATTAGAATAAGTTAATTTAGTTTTTTCTACTATATGTGATTACGATTAATAAGGCTATCAAATGAAATATATTTTATCGTTATTGTTGTTTTTTTCTTCGGTTACTTATGCCAACAATGTTGTAGGCAAATATGCGCCGAATAAAGAGTGCCAAGCATGCCATACCCAAATATATGATGAATTTAGTCGCTCTATGCACGCAAATTCTACACCTCAAAAAGATCCTATACATGCCTCAGTGTGGAATAAACACCCTAAAAACCTAAAATTTGAACAGTATTCGTGCGGTAAATGCCACACCCCAGCAGCAAATAATTTAGACCAAATGTTAGGGAAAGGTAAAAAAGCGTTGCCACAAGCTAGTAATGCAACGCATCAAGAAGGTATTAGTTGCGCATATTGCCATCGAATAGAAAGTATTAAACTAGCGGAACAGTCTAATATAAATATAATGAGCGAAACACCTAAAAAATATTTTGGAACACTAGAAGATGCTATGGATTCACCCTATCATGGAACCATAAAAACAGAAAATAAACATATAAAAAATGGTAATGTTTGTGTTGGATGTCATTCACATAAAAAGAATAAATATGGCCTTAATGTTTGCTCTACAAATATAGATAATGAAATGGATGGGGCAAATTGTGTTAGTTGTCATATGCCTAAAGTGAAGGGGAGTGTGACAGCATTTAAAGAAACTAAAGAACACGTTTTTCATGGTTTTCCAGGATCACACTTTTATTCTGATATGTTAAGTCAATATGTTGATATTTCAATATTGAGAGAAATAAAATCTTTCAAAGTGAATATCGATAACCAAAGCTCTCACGCAATGTTACTTCACCCTCTTCGCTTAGCTGTACTTAAAGTACAAGTAACAAGGGCAGGAAAAGTAACACAATTTAAAGATCAATATTTTAAAAGGGTTATCGGAACTGATGGTAAGCCTGCCATGCCATGGGCAGCAAAAACAGAAATAACCAATACGATGATTAAGGCGAACGAAAAAAGAACGGTTGAGTATGACTTTGCTATTCAAAAAGGAGATAGAGTTGATGTGACTTTAGGATGGTTTTTGGTTAACCCTAAAGCTATTATGAAATTAAATTTAGCAAACGAAAATGTTGCGACCAAATTTAATGAGTTCAAAAAACAAAGATTTGATTTCTAAAATAAGTATTTTTATTAAAAAGTAGCGCTTATTTACAGGCGCTACAACTTCCATGAGCTTCAACTATTTGATGGCTTATCGTAAATCCGGTAGCATCAGCCATAGATCGTAAAGCTAAATCAAAATTGTTTGATTGTATTTCTTCTACTCGGCCGCATTGGTCACAAATAAGTAATTGCACAGGGTGGTTGCAATCACCAAAGTGATGACACATAACAAAAGCATTAATGGACTCAATCTTGTGAACAAAGCCTTGTTTAGATAAAAAATCTAGAGCTCGATATATGGTGGCAGGTTTGGCCGCTGGATCTAATATTTTGAGTTTATCTAATAAGTCATAGGCACCAACCGCACCTTGATGTTGAGCAAGGAGTAAGAAAACCTGCTCTCGGGTTTTAGTTAAACGAGCCCCTTTTTTTTGACAGACTTGTTGAGCTTGATAGAGTAATTTTTCGGTAGACATGGCCGTTAGCGTTATGAATTTTCATTCAGTTTAACACAGTAACCATCATCGTCTATAGGGTAAGGGAGAGTTTGAAAAATCTTTACCTAAAAAATTAGCTATTAGATTGATTAAAATCTTAGTTAAAACATTAGCAAAGTATTTAATAATGCATTACATTAGTTAATGATAGCGCTGTCATTTTTTTGTGATTAATATTTTTAACATTTATTTAGATATTTTGGATTTTACTTATGACTCGATACCTTGCCCTAGATGCATTTAGAGGTATAACGATTGCTTTGATGATTTTGGTTAATACGCCAGGTACTTGGGCGCATGTTTATGCCCCCCTATTACATGCGAGCTGGCATGGCGCTACGCCAACGGATTTAGTCTTTCCTTTCTTTTTATTTATCATAGGTTCTGCAATGTTTTTCTCTTTTAAAAAGAGTTACTTTTCAGCGTCTTTTGCGCAATTATTAAGGATTTTAAAACGTGGTGTTATCCTGTTTTTAATCGGTTTTATGCTTAATGTTATTCCCTTTGACAGCCCAATGGAAGAATGGCGTATTATGGGCGTTTTACAGCGTATTGGTATAGCTTATGTTATAGCGGCTAGTCTTGTTATGTTATTAAATCGCCGTGGTGTTTTTATTGTATCGGTAGTTATTTTACTTGTTTATTGGGGAATATTGCTGAGTGTAGGAGAAACAGGGTTAACGATTGAAGGTAATATTATACGCCAAATTGATCTTGCCATATTAGGTGCAAACCATATGTATAGTATGCATGGTATACGCTTTGAACCTGAAGGGTTGCTTAGTACTCTACCTGCTGTCGTAAATATGCTGTTAGGTTTTGAATTAACGCGGTATTTAACTACGATAAAAAATAAAAGCACTAGTGTTCTTAAGCTTATGATTATTGGCGGCCTTGCTGTAGGATTTGCGGTGTTATGGAGCTTTATTTTGCCTATTAATAAATCGTTATGGACAAGTTCTTACGTTATTTACACTACTGGGTTTGCTTGTTTGTTATTAGCTTTTTTTGTGTGGTTAATTGATGTAAAGGGGCAAGAAAAGTTAGCTTCACCATTACTTATTTATGGCACAAACCCTTTATTTGTTTACATTTTATCATTTTTATTTGTAACTGTTTATTTAAATGTTTCTGTTGGAAATAGTAGTTTGTATCGGTGGTTATATGAACAATTTAAATTAGTAGCAGAACCAACCTTAGCGTCATTTTTATTTGCTTTATTTCATGTTATTTTGTTTTGGTTTGTTTCTTTATTATTGTACCAACGTAGAATATTTATCAAAATTTAAAGTCAATGAGTTACGCTAGTACCTTGCACCATTGAATAAAGTATAATGGTGCAACTATGAGGTAGTTGAAGTTGTAACATTGTGTACCTTTATTCTTTGTGGTGTATAAAATATCTGAGAAACTAACCAATAAGGCAGAGAAAAACGTCTAATATCATAAAGTGTTCAAATTCAACTACTAATATATTGTTAATGGTTGAATAGAGAGCCTTTTGCTTTATTTGAAGTAATAAGGTTAGTATATTGTAAATAGAGGAAAAAATTAACCATATTATGTAGGGCGAAGTATTAAGGCGTGAAAAAAGTCAAATTATCTCAAGATGAGAATTTATCGATTAAAATAAGCCATCAATTGTTGCCTCAAGAGCTGCAACGAGTTGATCTTTACTTTTCATTGCCTGTTGAAATGGGCATCAGCCCAAGCACATTAAATGCTGAAGATTACTTTTATAGCAATATAAAAAGCCATAGTGCTTATTACTCTGCGCAATTGCACCTTCCTTTGGTACGAAGCCGTTTTATCAGCCAACGTTTTGAAGAGGAAGATCAAAACGGACAAAGTGACTATCGGCTAAATTTAAATTTATACTCGTATCAATTAAAAATCGCATTGGATGCAGATATAAAACAAACCTTAAAATTAAAAACGGCAGAAGAGTTTTATCCTGCGGCTATCGAATTGGCAGACCAGATAGCGGGATTAGTGAAAAAACTACGACGCTATACCCCCTCAGACACTAAGCTTAGTTCTTTTTTTGAAAATGCAGATAATTACTTGAGTTGGCATATAGAACAGTCATTTTTAAAGTTACTGTCTAAAGGGCCCAAAAGCAGCGAATTTACTACGGAACGAGAATTTTTATTAGCTTTTTGCCGTGAAGAAAATAATTATCGTATTGAGTGTAATTATAACTCGCAAGTAACACTTGAAGACCCTAACCGTATAACGAATAAAATGCGATTATTACAGCGTTTAATTGAATACGGTGTCGTTTTTCAAAAACAAACACGATATTTAGATCTAAATTTAAAACGGCTAGTAAGAGGTGGTGTTACAGCGGTGATTATGGCTTTTGTCATGGTACTTGTGCTTAATGCGCGCTCTAGTTTCACTGAGGTCACCTTGGCATTGATTGCTTTTTTAGGTTTAATTTATGGGTTACGAGAAATATTTAAAGAAGATGTAACAAACCTAATTTGGCGTAAAATTCAAAAAGGTAGACCTAAGTGGCAAAATATATTTAGACACAGTGTTAATCAAAAGCGTATTTTGAGCCAAATTTTGTGGTTAGAATATATCACTCAAAAAGATTTGCCCAAATCGGTCAACGACTTATTTCAAAAACGTCGGCAACAAAATAAGCAAGCAGCACGTTTGTTTCATTTTCGCTGTGATAATAAAGTCATCGTTAAGGAATTTTTACCAGGGTATGATGAAATTCAACAACAAATATTTTTTAACTTAACGCCATTTGTTCGTTTTTTGAAAAAAGGTGCGGGTCGTTTGTATAGCTTAGATGGACAAAAAATATCGAGCCAAGCAGTTGAACGTCGCTATCAAATTAACCTTATTCTTCGGTGTGTAGACAAAACGGGTGAACACTTACAGCGTTTTAAAATAACGTTGAATCGTAGTGAAATTGTCAATATTGAAGCTATGCCAATGGCTGTAGAGTAGTTTTTTCTACAGAATAATGTGAGCATCAGTAGAAATAGAGAGGTTGATTGTATCTCACAAAAAATGAATCTCTATTTCTTCATCTTTACTTTGTTCAACATATAATTGTGCTAATTCTATTGTACCAAAATAGGCTTTTATCTTTTGATATATGACATGTTTTTGACGAGATATGTTTTTATTTCTGCAATTCATAACGTGTAACCAAGTTTCAACCAGTACTGCAGGAGGGAAATCTTTCATTATTAATCATCCTTAATTAGTCGAGTTATAATTATAAACAATAATATAGACTTATTAAATGGATCTTTGTCAAAATAATAGGCTTGGGTTTATAATAATACTATGGTCACTTGTAGCTGTTCAGCAAAGCCCATTGTGATTGTGCTCAACAGTCATAACAATAGATTAAAGACGATGGTAAATTTCCTTTTGAAGTTCGCTTACTTTATGGCTGAAGCCAATATTAGATTTCGTTGAATACATAAGATACATCGTTTACTATCCTAATTACCCACAATAAGGAAATATGAAATGCTGAAGATTAGTAGAGAACAAATGGCTAAAATGTCAGCAGGTATTTTAATTACATTCAAAACACAACTTAAAGAGCATATCCGCTCATATTTCCCCGTACAGAGTGAGCATTTAGATGATGCTAATTTATTGGTTTTTATTGATGAAGCAATTGAAACTGCAAATTATTTTGCTATAAGTGAGCAAGCAGCAATTCAATCATTTATAGACCATACCGTATTATTAGGCCGTAACTTCCATCAAAACCCCTTGTATGCAGAATTGTGTTTGCCACTTTATGATAAAGATATTAGTGACAATATTCATCGACTTGATACATTATATGACAATACTTGGGCGTACCTAGATATCGTCAGAGGTAAAGATGCTAGCCATTTGTTTTTAGCTGTATCAAGGCTTAAGTCTTGGTTAGAATCCGCAAAAGCATTAGGGTATAACTCACTTAATATACATGAAATAATTAATGCATTTAATTTGGTGTTTCCTGAAAAATATAAAGCACACTCCGAAAAAGTACATATAGATTTTATTAGGGAAGCCGTAAGTAGAGCAATCGAAGATAACTTTTTACAGCCAGCATCACAGCTGAGTTATGTGTTAATGGCATTTATAGCAGGTCTAAATTTTTATCATGATAAATTGATTATAGGTGCGTTAAAAAAAGACACTCAGGCACTTTCTGTTGAACATGAACAAAATGCACGTTATGAAATGTTATTAAATGCTGCCAATAACTACTTATCTAAAATTATCACTTCCGCTAGAGCCTTAGCTACCGAGCAGAAAAAGGACTAATTATGGGGTTATGTTCTAAGCCTAATAAGGCATCTAAAACTAAAGATGCATCACAGTCAGTGAAAGCTGATAGTGCTGTTCAACCCTGTCCTTTGAAGGATGCGAATATTGTTTCTGTTGCATGGTGGGTAAATGATAAAGAGGAAGCTTCAGGTACTCAGTGGGTTAACTTACCTGTAGAAGATAAGTGGGTTGATGGCGTTGATGTGAAGCATAAAGATTGGTTAGGAATGAAACCTAGTTTGAAGGTGAAGTTTGATAAGCCTGGTGCTCATTCTTTTAAGTTAACATTACTTAAACCAAGCGGAACGGACGAGTATACTGCTACTGAGAAAGCAAGAAATTCACACTTTAAATATACAGAAACAATAGTGAATGGCACAACAGATTCTGATGGAACAAAAGTGATAAAAAATGCGGTTGAATTAGTTGCTGGTGGTGGTTATAAATTTAAAGTAGAGGCGGTAGACAGCAAAGGAAAGAAAGTCAAAACGGGTATTTTAAAAACAAAACGTAAGTTCTATTATGTTGAAGCAAAAATGAAGAATTTAACGTCGGTTCTTTCTTCAACAGCTCCTGTTGATGCAGAATATAAAAAACATCACTTTGAACCGTCAAAGCTAACTGCTTTGGAAATTCCACTGCAAGAAAATATTGGAAATAGAGCAGACTCTACCATGTTATCGTCTAATATTGTTGCGGCAATCGATGCAGATGCAGAGGTGAAAGAAAAGAATAAATATTTGTTAGTTGTTGCCTATACTGACCACCTTGCTGTGAAAAATTCAGGGGTTGATATAAGTAAAGACAATATAAATGTTGGGCCAGGAAAGGCTGATGCTATTATTCCTGTCATTGCTGCTGGTTTACTGTCACCATATACAGTAGACACACGATATTTATGGCATGATCTTGTTGGTTCTGAATCATGGTTTGTATCAGCAGAATTTCATCGCAATGGTGGTGGCGTTGAAGTGATTCCTGAAGCCAAAGTAAGTGCTGATGGTAGCGGTGACTTTTGGAATAAAGTTAAGGTTGATGTTACTGGGATGGCTGTTGGCGTTGGCAGAATTGTTGTAAAGGTGAATGTTGTTGATCGAATGAGAGGAGGGCTAGCCCTTGGAGGGGCTAATCAAACATGTGTATGTACGCGAGCATGGTGGCGAGATCAACCTAATGCTAAGCAAGAGTGCACTATAATACACGAAATAGGCCATAAACTTGGAATGGTTGCTGCCGGCACTGGTATTAGTCCAGATAAGCATGCAACACACTATGAAAATAAAGGACATGCAGGCAATCATTGTTTTAATGGTTGTTCGCCTGGTCTGAGTAATTACCAAGGAACTGCCAATTTGACTGCGTCAACTTGTGTGATTTTTGGCGCGGTTAATCAGAAAAATGCTTATTGCGCTAATTGCGAAAAGGTAGTGAAAAAATTAGATATTAATGCAGGGTTTTAAGTTTAAGAGGGTAATAAGATGGACTATGTTCCTGAATTATATAATGAAATAGAAGTTGGTACACGTCAACAATCTGTATGTTCACCATCAGTACCTCGCTCTCCGTGGCACGGTGTTGTTATTAACGCGCCAGAGAGAATTATTCCTGTTCTTGGTGAAACGTTGGTTATTCCTGTATGCGGTTATTATTTAATCTCTGTGCTGGCCATAATGGATGGTGCGCCTTTATCAATAAGGGTGGACTTGATTGACTCAGACATATATTACACTGGGGTTGTTCAGGATAATGAAGACAACAGCGATGACGAGCCCGATGTGGCACCACCTGATGACGCACCAGTAAATAGCAGAGAAGATCTTGAAGGCGTATTGACAGGTGGTTATTTCAACATTGATCTTTTATCGTATCTTCCTCATGGCTTATTTACAGGTACATTTGATGTTACGATGAGTTATGCAGGGAGCCATTCAGAACCCGTTAGGATTGTAATCACAGAACCTAAGGAACCAAAGTAATCTAAGATTGAATCTATAAGTTAGCTCAATTGGAGCAAGCGACTTTTTGTTATATTATTCTTGTTCTTGTTCTTGTTCCTTTATTTTGGCTTGTTGAATGCGCCATTTTTGCAATTGGGCATAATAGTGATCCCAAACACAAGGGTTACATGCACCACCGCAGCAGTCGTCATCAGAAGGTGGTATGGGTTTTTCTAGTTGGTTAGTCATACGTGTCTCGTTTACAGGCTAAAGCAAAGTATTGATGAATAGTTTACTTTAAATTAGGATGAAAAAAAGCCCTGTCAATGCAGAGCTTTTGATTAGTGCCTGCTTAAATTAATTTTATTCAAAGTCGGCTAGTTTTTTCTCTAAGTAATGAATGTTGGCACCACCGTTAACAAAACCATGATCATTTAATATGTCTTGGTGTAAGGTAATGTTAGTTTTTATTCCATCAATCACAAGTTCTGAAAGTGCATTACGCATACGTGCAATAGCAACATCGCGGTTATCACCCCAAGTGATTAATTTACCAATCATAGAATCATAATTTGGCGGCACAGAATAATCAGCATAAATGTGTGAGTCCCAACGAACACCTAAACCACCGGGGGGATGGAAGCGAGTAATCTTACCTGGTGAAGGAATAAAAGTACGAGGGTCTTCTGCATTAATTCGACATTCAATTGAATGACCTGAAATTTTAATATCTTCTTGAGTATAAGATAACGGTTGACCAGCGGCGATGCGAAGTTGCTCTTTGATTAAATCAACGCCTGTGATCATTTCAGACACAGGGTGCTCTACTTGAATGCGTGTATTCATTTCTATGAAATAGAATTCACCTTTTTCATATAAGAATTCAAAGGTGCCTGCGCCACGATAGTTAATTTCAATACAGGCATTACAGCATCGTTCACCAATTTTTGCGCGCATTTCAGGTGTTATACCTGGGGCTGGTGCTTCTTCAACAACCTTTTGATGGCGACGTTGCATAGAACAATCTCGCTCACCTAAATGAATCGCGGCACCCTGACCATCAGCAATGATTTGAATTTCGATATGTCGTGGGTTTTCAAGGAACTTTTCCATGTAAACCATATCATTTTTAAAAATAGTACCCGCTTCACGTTTAGTTAATTGTATTGATTCAATTAATTCTTCTTCCGTGCGGACAACACGCATACCTCGGCCACCACCACCACCAGCAGCTTTGATTATAACAGGGTAACCAATACGCTTTGCATGCGCTTTGTTTACCGCTTCATCATCGTTTAATGGTCCATCAGAACCAGGAACGCATGGTACTCCAGCTGCTTTCATGGCATTAATTGCAGAAACTTTATCACCCATTAAGCGGATACTTTCTGCTTTAGGACCAATAAAAGCAAAGCCAGATTTTTCAACTTGCTCTGCAAAGTCAGCATTTTCAGCTAAAAAACCATAGCCAGGATGGATCGCAACAGCATTTGTAATTTCAGCTGCTGTAATAATTGTTGGAATATTTAAATAGCTGTCTGGTGCTGGGGCTTTACCAATGCAAATGGTTTCGTCGGCCAACAATACATGCTTTAGATTTTTATCAGCAGTGGAATATACAGCAACAGTTTTAATACCAAGCTCTTTACAGGCACGTAGTATTCTTAAGGCAATTTCGCCACGGTTGGCGATAACAACTTTATCTAACATGGAATGACCCTTTTTGGTTGGGCTTATTCAATGATGAATAGCGGTTGATCAAATTCTATAGCGTCTTCATTGTGCGCAAGAATCTCTTTAATAACCCCTGATTTATCAGCTTCTATTTGATTCATCATTTTCATGGCTTCAATAATGCATAATGTGTCACCAGCATTAACATGTTGGCCAACTTCGGTAAATGCAGGTGCTTCAGGAGAAGCTGAGGCGTAAAAAGTACCAACCATAGGAGAGCGTACTATGTGACCAGTTATTTCTGGTGCGGCTTCTTTAGCGGGGGCTGAGCTTACTGGAGCTACTGGCGCAGGCGCAGGCGGAGCTGCTTGTACTACTGGCGCGGCAACTGTTGTTTGTACTCCACGGCTAATACGTACAGATTCTTCTCCTTCTGATATTTCTAATTCATTGATCCCAGATTCTTCTACTAGCTCGATAAGTTTTTTTATCTTACGAATATCCATTAAGTTACCTTATTTTTTAATTTACGTTTATTAATATGAAGTTAGTTATTGTAAACTAACCATTATGTTGGTTAATAATGTGTATAGTATTATTTTGTTTTGTTCTTTTGAAGCCATGACTGCGCTGATTGCAGTGCAAAACTATAGCCATCAATGCCTAAACCACAAATGACGCCTTTGGCAATATCAGAAAAGTAAGAATGATGCCTAAACTTTTCTCTTGCATGAACGTTTGATAAATGGACTTCTATAAAAGGTATATCTACTGACAATAAGGCATCACGAATTGCGACACTCGTGTGCGTAAATGCTGCAGGGTTAATGATAATAAAATCAACTTTCTGATAAGCTTTGTGAATTGCTTCAATAAGCTGGTGTTCAGCATTTGATTGTATGTGAGAAAGCTTTATTCCTTTTTTATCAGCTTGTGCTGCTAACAAAGTAACAATTTCGTCTAAGGTCTGTGCACCATAAATTGTAGGCTCACGTTTACCTAACATGTTTAAATTTGGACCATTTAACATTAAAATTTCAAACTTTGTGCTCATTTTCGTCAAAAATACCTTTAAAGTGCAACTGGAGCCAATGATTACATAAAAAAATAATGTTGTGAATAAAAAAAGTAATTTTTTTATTATTGACGAATATTATAGTGTTTTCGCAGAATATAGCAGCAAAATACTGGTCTAACCTCTTTTGTGGTTTTTTTTAATTATTCACCATGTAGTATACAAACGGTTAAACGTTATTATTTAATTTAGTGCTCCTTGTAATAATTTTGTGTAGTTTTGGAGATCGGTTGCGTTAAAATTTATTATGAATATATAAAAGATAAACATAGAAAATTTTTTAATAAGCAGAGTTTCGTTCATAATTTAGAAATGAGGGTTGTACTGGTTTTAGAAAACCTGATATTGTATAATTTTATCAACAAGATAAGTTTCTGTAGGCAGCTACAATTAATTCCTACGTTCATTAAAAATCTTCATTTAGTCGTTGATAAATGCTTAAGCAAAACTGGTTTTAGTTATTGCTAAGTTTAAAAGGACTGTATTATCAAAACATTTACTTATTTATGTTTATTAGTATTTTTATTTTTTGGTTGTGCTTTTTCAAAGGCTTATGCTGTTGATATTATAGTGCATCCGTCTGTTAAGGAGTTTAAGCTCACTACTTCGCAATTACGGCGGATATATACCATGCGACAAACTCAGTGGGCTAATGGTCTTCGAATTACAGCTTATGTTTTACCTCGTCAGCATAGTATTCACCTACGTTTTACTAAAGATAAGTTACAAATGTTTCCTTATCAACTTGACCGTATTTGGAATAAACTAACTTATTCTGGGTTGGGGGTTGCACCCATTACAGTCAATACACCAGAAGAACTTATCAGTGCGATAAGGAAAACGCCAGGAGCAATTGGTTATGTCGAAAATACTAAAGATATGGAGGCTGTAAATGTTGTGCAAATTGAAAAGTAAAACAATTGAAAACTTGCTTTATGTGTTAAGTGCATTGCTTTCTTTTGTTGTTGTTAATATTGAAGCAGCAGAGCAAGATCTTCATTATCATGGCTTTATTGCTCAAGGGGTGATTGATGTTAACGGCAGTAATTTTGTTAATGATAACGGTGAGGTATCGTCAAAATTAACTGAGTTGGGTATCAATGGCTCATATCAATTAAGTGCTAATTTACGTTTGGCAGGACAAATTGTTTACTTAAATGGTGGGAATCGATTTGCAGAAGGGCTAAGGGTGGACTATGCACTGTTAGATTGGTCGGTTTATAAGAATTCAAATTGGCAAGCAAATTTATTTCTTGGCCGTTTTAAAAATAACCACTGGTTGTACTCTAGCTCTAGAGATATTCCTTTTGCTCGTCCTAGTATTATTTTACCGCAATCCGTTTATTTTGATGGTTTTAGAGACATTGCCGTGGGTGCTGATGGCGCTGCCATCAAAATTAGCCGAAGTGATGATTATTATGGCAATTTTGACTTTAACTTTAGTTATGGTACTTCTCCAATTTCGGATAAACAGGCTGATATAATTTTAAGTACAGATGCAAAAGGCGATGTAAAACAAGACTCTGATATACAAATTAGTCTTTATTGGCAACCAACATTTTCATCGTGGCGATTTGGTGTCTCATATTTGGATACAGTGTTTAAGTATCAGGAAAATAGCTTGGGTGATCGGTTTTTTGATGCTGATTTCTCTTTCCAATTTTACACTGTTAATGCGTTGTATGAAGGAGAGAGTTGGGAGTTTAGTGGAGAAGTATTCCAAGAAGTATTTAGTACCGAAGGATTTTATGTACCTACATTTAACAGTGAGCCTACTGGTCAGGGGATGTATGTACAGTCAAGATATAAGATAAATAGAGAATTAACTTTACTTGCAAGGTACGAACGTTTTTATAGTGACAAAAATGACAAAGACGGTAAAAAATTAGAACAAGAAACAAACGGTACGGTGCCTGCTTATTTTGCATATCAAAAAGATACAACGATTGGTTTATCTTATGATTTTTCAAGTAATTTTAGGTTAAGATTTGAATATCATTGGCTTCAAGGTACAGGCAGGCTTACCCCTGTGGTTTTGCCAAACCCCGAAGTGAATAATAGTAAAAATTGGCAATTATGGGCTATGCAATTGATGTATTGGTTTTAAAGCACAGTGTTAAAGTTGATTGTTTAGCATGAGTACACGAAAATTTTTTATAAAAAGAAAGTTTTTATTTTTGACGATTATTAGTGTGTTTTCGCAGCATTTAGCAACACACTACTGGTCTAATCTCTTTGTTTTTATTTAAGTAGTGGTTTTTTTTATCATTATTTACTACACTGGTTCTAATAAGTGTTATTCAATGTGTTGTTTTTAAAGGAATTCCATATTCTAAATAGATAAGGTAAATTGGTAAAATAATTGGAGGTAAGGTTTATTGTTAACGTAGAAAGGATTTCCCAAGTAAATATAAAAATTCTTGATGCATTTAATAATTTAAAACTAAGGTTGTGTTAGCTATCCGACTTTGATGTTCCTTTTTATTGTCAATTATCGTTTGACTTGGTTTTTTACTATTAATGTTCATTACCAAACTTATTAAATTGGTCTAGTAGTTGGTAAATGTTCAAGCAATATTCACTTATAGCTAAGTGTAAAAAGGACTGTATCATCAAAACACTTAATTCTTTATGTTTACTAATATTTTTCGGTTGTATTTTTTCAAAGGCTTATGCTGTTGATGTAATTGTACACCCGTCTGTCAGTGAATCTAAATTTACCACTTCACAATTGCGACGTATTTATACGATGCGACAAACTCAGTGGGCTGATGGTGTTCGAATTACGGCTTATGTATTACCCCGACAACATAGTCTTCATTTACGCTTTACTAAAGATCGATTACAAATGTTTCCTTATCAACTTGATCGTATTTGGAATAAGTTAACTTATTCTGGCTTAGGCGTTGCGCCAATTACAGTCAATACACCAGAAGAATTGATGAATGCGGTAAGAAGAACGCCAGGAGCAATTGGTTATGTTGAAAGTATCAAGGATGCGGAGGGCGTAAATGTTATTCAAATTGAAAAATAAAATGAAACGTTTGTTTTGTAACTTAATTTTAATTGCGATACTTTTTTTTGTTCTTGCAAATGTTGAGGCTGCAGAGCAAAAGCTACGCTATCATGGTTTTATTTCTCAAGGATTGATTGATGTTGATGGTAGTAATTTTGTTAATGATAACGGTGAAGTCTCTTCAGAATTAACAGAGCTAGGTATTAATGCGTCGTATCAGTTGAGCTCAAACTTCCGTTTGGCTGGACAAGTTGTTTACTTAAATGGTGGTAATCGCTATGCGGAAGGAACCCGTATTGATTATGCGTTAATTGATTGGTTAGCTTATACAGACACCAACTGGCGTATAAATATTTACTTAGGCCGTTTTAAAAATAATCATTGGTTGTATTCTAGCTCTAGAGACGTTCCTTTTGCGCGCCCTAGTATTATTTTACCGCAATCTATCTATTTTGATGGTTTTAGAGATATTGCTGTGGGTGCTGATGGTGCTGCTATTAAAATTAGTCGCAGCGATGATGATTATGGTAATTTTGACTTTAATTTTAGTTATGGGTCTAATCCTATTTCGAGTAAACAAGCAGACATCATTTTAAGCAAGCAATCCCAAGGAACCGTTAAGCAAGATTTTGAAGCTCAAGCCAGTTTTTATTGGCAACCTTTATTTTCACCGTGGCGATTTGGTGTTTCTTATCTAGACTCTGACTTTACTTATCGCGCTAATAAAGCACAAGACTTGTTTTTTGATGGTAGCTTTTCCTTTCAAACCACGAGTATAAATACTTTATATGAAGGCGAACAATGGGAGTTTAGTGGTGAGTTTCATGAAAGCAGATTTACAACAAAAGGTTTTTTTACACCAACCTCCTTAAAAAATCCAATCAGTCATCGTTGGTATGTACAATCTCGATATAAGCTCAATCATGAGCTAACCTTGTTAATGCGCTATGAAACTTTTGCTAGTGATAAAAATGATAAAAATGGTAATAAAATGGAACAGGAAACTAATGGCTTAGTTCCTGCTTATTTTGCATATCATGATGATACAACAATTGGTTTATCGTATGATTTATCTAGTAATTTTAGAGTAAGATTTGAATATCACTGGTTTCAAGGTACAGGTAGGCTTACCCCTGTAGTTTTGCCAAACCCCAGGGTGAATAATAGTAAAAATTGGCAGTTATGGGCTGTGCAATTAATGTATTGGTTTTAATAGGGAATTAACTGATGGCAAAAAAATTTATTAGTGTCCCAACAAAGTTATTGTTGTTGATATTTTCAACACTATTGCTTTTGGCTATAGGTTTTTCTGCATTATCCCTATCGCGTTTACAAGATGAATATAAACAATTCCACCAAGAAACACTAGCTCAAGCACAAGCTCAATTTGCCTTACACAGTGATATTTTACGTTCAAAATTGAATGTTTGGCTTGAGTCTTTTGCTGAAATCACTAAATTTTCTCAGCAAGATAACTTCGCTGTTTTTGCCGATCAACTTGCTAATCAATTTGATGGATTGCAATTTAACTTAAATGTGGAGAATGTTTGGCTGGTTGATGCTAATAAAAAATTACTCTTTGTCACGTCTATTATGCCCTTGTCAGTGCAAGAAAATATTGACCAAGTGATAAAATATCAACGTCCTAATCACAAAATTCAATGTCAATTACAATGCCAGTTATTATTAAGCGTTCCATTATTAAATAACCAAGGTAATGTAGTCGTTATCACTATGAGCGCTAGTCTTGTTGATATGCTATATGCAATCAATACTTCGTTAAATAGTGAGGTGGCTGTGATTAGCATTCCTTTAGAGTCTAGTCAGTCTGAGTTTGAAACAAACATTGTTTCGGCATCAAATATGGAGTTAGCACAAGCACTACTTGATGAAAATAAAGAAACTGATTTAGTGCGAGTACTTGCGCAGGGGCTACAAATAGATTTAGCCGACAATAGTTATTTGGTCAATTTGTTACCGTTAGCACAAAATAGTAAACGCGCATTTTATTTGTCTTTAATTGACGATGTGACCTCGTTTGAGAAAAAAAATGCACATTATGTAAAACAATTTTTAATTTCGCTTAGTGGTATCTTTTTTATTTTAGGTTTATTTGTTTATTTAGTTGCTCGTCCATTTACTAACCGGTTACTACGTTTATCTGGGGCACTTCCCTTATTGGCCAATAAAAAGTTTGATAAATTTCGTGAAGTAAGATTAAAAAGGCCATTGTTGTTTTCTGATGAATTGGACGTATTAACGCACTCAGCTTTAGATCTTAGCTATGAATTAGAGCAACTCAATATTGAAGTTGAGCAGAAAACGAAAGAGTTAGAAAATATAGCCATGTATGATCTGTTAACGGGGTTGCCTAATCGCAATATGTTAAATTATCAATTACGTAAGTCGATTGCTAATATTCGCAGGTACCCAGGCGGGGTTGCAGTATTATTTTTAGATCTGGATGATTTTAAAAAGGTTAATGACAGTAATGGCCATACCGAAGGCGATAAACTGTTAATTCAAGCTGCTGAGCGTGTACGCTTAAGTGTAGGTAAAATTGATTTAGCCTGTCGTTTTGGTGGTGACGAATTTGTAGTGATTTTAGGGAATTTAAAATCTGTAAATGAAGCCGTGGTGGTGGCCGACCAACTATTAACACAATTTAAAGAACCGATAAGGTTAGGTTCGAGTATTTTTTATGTTTCTACAAGTATAGGTATTTCTTACACTGAGTCTTGTGAAGAGCATGCCGAAGATTTGATTTCTCATGCTGATATAGCTATGTACGAAGCCAAAGACAATGGTGGTAGCCAATTTCATGTATACCACCAAGAAATGTATCAACGTGTTGCTCATCGTGTAATGCTTGAAGGTGAAGTTCGTCAAGCGCTTGCTAAACAGCAATTTAGTTTAAGTTTACAACCACAATTACGAGCAAAAGATAAAAAGATATATGGCTTTGAGGCATTGCTACGTTGGCATCACCCTGAACGTGGTATGATTTCACCAGAAGATTTTATTCCTATTTTAGAAAACTCCCAACATATGATTGAGTTAGGCTATTGGATTATTCATCGTTGTTTTGAGTTAGCGATAATGATCAGAAAGCAAGGCTTAGAAGATACCATGATTGCCATCAATTTATCAGCAGGGCAGTTTGTTGATGTAAACCTACCCAGTTACTTACAAAGTTTATTAGACAAGTTTTCTTTATCAGCCGACATATTTGAATTAGAGCTAACAGAACAAATATTAGTGAAAGATATTGACCATACTATTTCTATGATGGACAGCTTAAAAGCTATGGGCTTTAGTTTTGCCATTGATGATTTTGGTACGGGTTATTCGTCATTAGCTTATATTAAGAAAATGCCAATTGATGTGATTAAAATTGATAAAAGCTTCGTTTTTGGTATGTTGGAAAACCATGCTGATTATCAAATTATTATGTCAACGATTGCCATGGTGAAAAATTTAGATTTAATGGTTGTGGCTGAAGGCGTTGAAACAGCGGCACAATTGCGAAGTTTAACGGAAAATAATTGCGATATCATTCAAGGTTATTATTTCTCTAAGCCAATACCCGAAATAGAATTGACTGAGTTTATTAAAACGCATATTTATGACGGGTATTGGAAAACTCAGGTTGATAAAAGCGAATAATTTTACTGAATAGCATGAACGTATTAATATTTAATGATATTGCTATTATATCAATCTCACTAACTATGTGATCATTTCTACTGGTTAAAACAACCAACTACGGCGTTATTTATTTAATAATTAGAACAACTAGTTATTAAAATAAATGCCTTGTATTTGGCTGTTTTTCCTGCGTATAAAGTAGATCACCTAATTAATGAAACTGGTATTAGTGCTTTTGCATCACCAATAACAACAAGATCATCAAAAAACATATTTAATTAAAATATGCTGTTAATATGAGCACTAAATTTTGTTGCTTCCATAAAACCAGTAACACGTTGTTGACTTAGCTCATTTCCCTGTAAATCAAAAAATAAAATAGACGGTAAACCAAATACGCTATAGTAATCCATTAGCTCAATATTTTGTTTTGTTCCTGTATCTGTTAAATCTATCTGTAATAAAATAGTGTTAGCAAGCGCTTCTTGTACATTTTTATCAGGGAAGGTGTATTGTTCAAACTCTTTACAGGCAACACACCAATCAGCGTATAAATCTAACATTACAGTTTTTCCTTGGCTATTGGCTTGAACAATAGCAGATTGTAATTCTGTTAGCGTAGTTACACGTTTAAAATGTTGGTTTATTTCTGCAACTGATGCGGTTTGAGTGATATTTTGTTTATTGTCACTGGCAATAATATTGTTAGCGACAAGTAATTGATAACTCATGTTTGCACCAAAAAACATCATTAAAAAAATGAGTAATGACCGCAAACCAAAACCGAAACTTTTCATCTTACTCGTTGTTGCGTTGGTCGCTGTACTTTGGTTGGCAACATAAAGATAACTTGCTGAGCCTAATAATAAAAGTGTCCATAAAGTCTTACTGGCTAGTTCAGGTATAAAGCGCTCTAGCAAAAAGATAGGTACAGCAAGTAGTAACAAGCCGAAGATGTTTTTGATGATATTCATCCATGCACCTGCTTTGGGTAATAATTTACCGCCAGAACTACCCAAAACTAATAAAGGAAGTCCCATACCTAAACTTAAAGCATATAATGCTGAAGCACCTAATACCACATCACCAGTTTGAGAAATATACAATAAGGCTCCCGTTAACGGTGCGGTTGTGCAAGGTGAGGCAACTAGGCCTGAAATAACCCCCATCATAATAACACCCGTAATAGAACCGCCTTTTTGTTTATTACTTAAGTTATTTAATTTATTTTGCCAGCTTGCTGGTAGCGCTAAATTGAACACCCCAAACATTGATAAGGCTAAAAAAATAAATAAGATACTGAGCGCTATTAGTACAAAGGGGTGTTGAAATATTGCTTGAAATTGTGCACCTGCAAGGGCAACAACAATACCTAATAAAGTGTAAGTAACTGCCATACCTTGTACATAGAAAAAAGATAATGTGAAGGCTTTTTTGGTGGTTAGAGTGCTTGCCTGTTGGTTACCAGCCCCAACAATAATACCTGTTAAAATGGGGTACATTGGAAATACACACGGGGTGAAAGAGAGTAACAATCCCCCCACAAAAAACGCAATTAAAGTTAGCAATAAACTGTCTTGCTTTAACATTTCAGCTAATTGGTGTTGTTCACTAGCTTGCGGTGCTGTCGTTTTACTTGTTGTTGATACGTTTTGTTCATTTTGTAAAGCGGATAAAATAGCCCCTGCGCTATTATTTTCGTTAACTTGAGTAAGTACTTGAGTTAATGATATTTTCTTTTTGGTTGGTGGATAACATAGCCCTTTATCAGCACAGCCTTGATAGCGCACTGTAATCACATCATTTTCAGACGCTTCTTCAATATTAATCGTAAAATTTAAATTTTTTGTATAAATCTGTTGAACACCAAAAAATTCATCTTCATGATCTATCCCTTGCGGTAAATCAACAGGTGATATGCGAGCGTTGTCACTAGTAAATTTAAATTGATGACGATATAGGTAATAACCTTCATTTATTTGAAAATTGATATTGAGTTGGTTTTTTGCTTGATCAAAATTAAAAATAAATGCCTGATCAACTTTTAAAAATTCGTCATCATTACTAAAAAGAGAAGCACTTGATGTGTCAAAAATAGACTGCTGTGCCTTGCTAATAGTAGATTGAAAACAACCTGTTATGATAACTAAAGCAAAAAATAAAGCTTGCGAGAAACTTGAAAGTGATGATAATTTTTTCATTAAGTCTACTTTAAATATTCACGGATCCAGTTTAAATAGTGATTATCGCCTTGCTGGATATTCAAAGCGATCACTTCTACTACATCATAGGGATGTAGTTCATTAATGCGAGCATTTAATTGTTTAAATTTATTACTCGTTGTCTTTATTAATAGCTGAACTTCACTGTCATATTGTACTTCATTTTGCCAATAATAAATTGACGTTATATTAGGTAATATATTGACACAAGCTGCTAGCTTTTCTTTAACTAAATACTCTGCAATGACTTTGGCTATTTGATCATCTGGGCAAGTTGTTAATACCAGTTGAGAATTCATAATATATCTCACAGTAATAATTTAATGTTATTCTCTTAAAAAAAACTTAACAAGGCTAGTAATATGTAAGCTAAAAATGTTCAATCCTTGAAAATGACCTGTTAAGCCCAATATATCTTACAAAGAAAACAGGAGTATTTATGTTTCGCCTATTATTTGCACTATTTGTTATCATCCCCATTATTGAAATCACTGTATTAATGCAAGTTGGAGAGCTGATTGGTGCTTGGCCAACCATTGCTATTGTTATTGTGAGTGCTTGGTTGGGGGCTAAATATGTGCGTCAACAAGGTATAGCTACGTTACAGTCAGTACAAACTAAGATGGCACAAGGAGAAATGCCCTCAAGTGAAATTGTAACAGGGTTAATGCTATTAGTAGCGGGAGTCTTGTTAGTTACGCCGGGCTTTGTTACGGATATTTTCGGATTATTGTTGCTTGTACCCGCTGTACGTCATACCTTAGCGCAGTCAGTACAAAAACATATAAAAACCAGCCAAGGTAATGCTTTTGGCGCAAGTGCGCATTTTCATTCATCTACATTTACGCAAGAAAATGGTCACGTTTATGAACATGAGGTAGATGACTATATTGACAAAAATAGTGCTTTTCATCATAACAAAGAGATTTCTCATGAAAATCACCATCAAGGTGAAACTATTGAAGGTGATTTTAAGCGAAAAGATTAATCACAAAGTAAATCATCAAAAAAACACATTAAAGACTTGTGAAGTGTTTTTTTAACCCCATTTAATTACACACAAACATATTTGTTATCACTAATAACTCTCAGGAGAAAATATATGAGTATTCGTCCATTACATGATCGCGTTATTGTAAAACGTAAAGAAGTTGAATCTAAATCAGCTGGTGGCATTGTGCTAACTGGTAGCGCTGCAGAAAAATCAACACGTGGTGAAGTCATTGCCGTTGGTAATGGTCGCATCTTAGAAAATGGTGAAGTGCGCGCATTAGACGTGAAAGTGGGTGACCAAGTCATTTTTTCTGAAGGCTACGGCGTTAAAACAGAGAAAATTGATGGTGAAGAAGTACTTATTTTAAGTGAGTCTGACATCTTAGCAATTGTAGAGTAATCTCAAGAATTTAATATTTTATTTGATGTTGAGCATAGCTCCATCACAATTTAACAAAATAGGAAAAATATAATGGCTGCAAAAGACGTATTATTTGGTAACGACGCTCGAGTAAAAATGCTTAAAGGCGTTAACGTATTAGCTGATGCTGTAAAAGTGACCTTAGGACCTAAAGGACGTAACGTTGTTTTAGACAAATCTTTTGGTGGTCCAACAATCACTAAAGATGGCGTTAGTGTTGCGAAAGAAATTGAATTAGAAGATAAATTTGAAAATATGGGCGCGCAAATGGTGAAAGAAGTTGCTTCTAAAGCCAATGATGAAGCAGGTGACGGTACAACAACTGCCACGGTTTTAGCGCAAGCTATTGTTAATGAAGGCTTAAAATCTATTGCTGCGGGTATGAACCCAATGGATCTTAAACGTGGTATAGACAAAGCAGTAATTGCTGCTGTGGCTGCGTTAAAAGAATCATCTTCACCTGTTACTGATAACAAAGCGATTGAGCAAGTGGGAACAATCTCAGCTAACTCTGATGAAACTGTAGGTAAAATCATTGCAACAGCAATGGATAAAGTGGGCACTGAAGGGGTTATTACCGTTGAAGAAGGGCAAGCTTTAATTGATGAATTAGATGTTGTTGAAGGTATGCAATTCGACCGTGGTTATTTATCTCCTTATTTTATCAACAGCCAAGAAAATGGCACAGTTGAATTAGAAAACCCTTTTATCCTTTTAGTTGATAAAAAAATCTCTAATATCCGTGAATTGTTAACAACATTAGAAGGCGTGGCTAAAGCGGGTAAACCACTGTTAATTATTGCTGAAGATGTTGAAGGCGAAGCGTTAGCTACATTAGTTGTTAACAATATGCGCGGTATCGTAAAAGTTGCGGCTGTTAAAGCACCTGGTTTTGGTGATCGTCGTAAAGCAATGCTGCAAGATGTTGCAACCTTAACTGCTGGTACTGTAATTTCTGAAGAAATTGGTATGGAGCTTGAAAAAGCAACGTTAGAAGATTTAGGTCAAGCCAAACGCGTCATTATTTCAAAAGATACAACGACTATTATTGACGGTATTGGTGAAGAAGCCGATATTCAAGCACGTGTTGCACAAATTCGTGGTCAAATTGAAGAGTCTTCGTCAGATTACGATACAGAAAAGCTGCAAGAGCGTTTAGCTAAACTGGCAGGCGGTGTTGCGGTAATTAAAGTTGGTGCTGCTACAGAAGTTGAAATGAAAGAGAAAAAAGCACGCGTAGAAGATGCATTGCATGCAACACGCGCGGCTGTAGAAGAAGGCGTTGTAGCAGGTGGTGGTGTAGCTTTAGTACGCGCTGCTGAAGCAATCAAAGATCTTGAAGGTATCAACGAAGATCAAACACACGGTATTAATGTTGCCATTCGAGCAATGTCTGCTCCATTACGTCAAATTGCTACTAACTCGGGTGATGAAGCTTCTGTTGTACTAAATGAAGTACGTAACGGTAAAGGTAACTATGGTTACAATGCGGGTAACAGTACTTTTGGTGATATGTTAGAAATGGGTATTCTTGATCCAACAAAAGTAACACGTTCAGCATTACAATTTGCAGCGTCTGTTGCAGGCTTAATGTTAACCACTGAATGTATGATCACAGATCTGCCAGCTAAAGAATCATCTGCTCCTGCTATGCCTGATATGGGCGGTATGGGTGGTATGGGCGGTATGATGTAATTTATGCTTGATTAAATCGTCTACTTCATCGTTACTTTATTACTCGTTTAAGAAACACTAAACGTCGTAAATAAAGTGCCTTGAATTAAACAATTTACTCTGCGCATAAATGGTATTTGCTACTTAACGCTTAAATATAAAAACCTGCTTCGGCAGGTTTTTTGTTTTCAGGCGAGAATACTGATTAACGTTGAAAAGAATAGTGTGATATTCGTAGGTTATGTAAGAGTGTTTAGTGCAAAAGAAATCTTAGATGTGTTGTTAAATCTATCTAGTTATCTTGATAAAATTGTTGATGGCTCTGCTGAAGATGAACTCAGTAATAAGTTTAAAAATGAAATTAACCAAGTAGATGAGGATCGATACCAACAAGCACTGACATCTACCCGTGTTAAACCAATCGTTAATAATGCACCAATACGCATTCCAGCTTTTATTGTTCCCCTTGAATTTGATGATGAAAAAAAAGTTATTCAGTTTTTTATGGTGCCGTATTATAGGGCTTGTATTCATTTACCTCCGCCGCCGCCAAATCAAACTATTTTCGTGAATTACGCTAAGGGGGTAAAGCTTGAATCACTCTATGATCCCTATTGGGTGTCGGATATTATCAAAACATCGCTTGTTGAGAATGACACGGCAACATACTGTTGGAATCACCAAAAGCACCACAGAGTACTTCGTTGGTGCTTTCTGGTATAAATGTTTTTCAAAATATCTGACGTTGTTCCTTCAATGGAACGTTGAGTCGTTACCTCTGAAACATTTTGTTTTTTTGTTGATAGCAATATCATCCACAGTGAGCGTACTCATGCGTTTTCCTCCCATGCAGGAAAAGGATCCCTTAAGGTTGCCCAGTGGCTTTTTCCTTTTAATAGATCATCTTCACAGAGCAAGCATTGATCTAATGCCATCGTCATTCGTTTTTTATCGAGTTGTTGACCAATAAACACGAGTTCTTGACGCATATCGCCGAAAGGCTCAACCCATTGTTTATTTATTTCATCAAGAGAAGCTTGATCAGTCGGCCAGTTATCTTTAGGAATAGATTTCCAAAACATTCCCGCAAAACCGTAATGTGCTATTCCGCCCGCTTGGCTCCATTGACCGCAAAATTGAGGACGAGACGCTAACCAAAAATAACCTTTTGATCGAATCAGTTTACCAAATTGTTCCGTGTTATGAAGAAACTGATAAAACTTTTCAGGGTTAAAAGGTCTGCGTGCAACGTAATTAAAGCTGCCAATACCATATTCTTCAGTTTCAGGTATATGTTCACCTCGCATCTCTTTAAGCCAGCCTGGCGCTTGCTGTGCACGTTCAAAATTAAATAACCCTGTATTTAATACTGAATTAATATCTACTTTACCTGACGATATAGGAATAATTTTAGCGTGTGTATTAAGTACTTTAAGAATAGCGTTAAGTCGCTCTATATCGGCGGCTTTAACTAAATCTGTTTTGCTAATAAGGAGTACATTTGCAAATTCTACTTGGTCTATTAATAAATCTGCTACGCTACGTTCATCTTCATCACCAAGTGACTCGCCTGCGTCTTGTAAATATTGTGCTTCATCGTAATCTTTCAAGAAATTTACTGCATCAACAACAGTTACCATCGTATCTAACGTGGCAATATCTGATAATGAAATGCCATTCTCATCAGCGAATGTGAACGTTTCAGCCACAGGTAAAGGCTCAGAAATTCCTGTAGATTCAATGACGAGGTAATCAAATCGCCCCTCTTTTGCTAGCTTATTTACTTCCAGTAAGAGATCTTCACGTAACGTGCAACATATACAACCATTACTCATTTCAACTAGCTTTTCATCACTGCGGTTAAGGGATACTTCACTTTTTACCAATGAAGCATCAATATTTAATTCGCTCATGTCATTAACAATGACAGCGACTTTTTGCCCCTAGCGGTTGTTAAGGATATGACTTAAGACTGTTGTTTTTCCTGCGCCTAAAAAGCCCGATAGTACCGTGACAGGTAATTTTTGCATAACCATGCTATGTATTCACCATTTCAATCTGACAGTGTTGTTATGTTATAACATAACAACACTGTGTGCTACTACATCATAATAAAAGTTGAATAAAATTTCATTTTATAGAGGTTTTCTTAGTGCCTGTTTTGAAATGTATTATTTGAATGACAAAGGTTATTGAATAATATCGAGAAAAATATGATGATACTGTTACTAATTTTTTTATTAAAGGCTCATTATGGCTGGTGCTAGTTTACTTACCTTACTCGATGATATTGCGATGTTACTTGATGATATAGCGGTTTTATCGAAAGTTGCAGCAAAAAAAACAGCGGGTGTTCTTGGTGATGATCTTGCGGTCAATGCAGAGCAGCTCTCGGGTGGTATACGTGCAGATAGAGAGTTACCCGTTGTATGGGCTGTTTTTAAAGGTTCAATGATAAATAAAGCTATTTTAGTGCCTATTGCTTTATTACTTAGCTATTTCTTACCGATTGTCATTATGCCATTACTTATGCTTGGAGGGGCTTATTTGTGTTATGAAGGTTTTGAAAAAGTGTGGCATAACTTTACTGATAAAGCGGCGGTTGAGCATCATAAAAAGCTGTTGAAATCAGCATTACAAGATCCTACGGTTGATTTACAGCAATTTGAAAAAGACAAGATAAACGGGGCAATTAGAACTGATTTTATTTTATCGGCAGAAATTATTATTATTGCGTTAGGTACTATTTCAGATAAAGATATCACAACACAAATTCCCGTTTTAGCTTTTATTGCTGTGGTTATGACTGTTGGAGTGTATGGTTTAGTTGCAGGTATAGTGAAAATTGACGATGGCGGTTTAGCGCTTATAAAAGATAAGTCCTTATCAGTAGGGGGTAAGTTTAAGCGTGGTTTAGGTCAATTTATGATTGGTTTTGCCCCTAAACTAATGAAGTTTCTTGCTGTTGCTGGTACCGTAGCTATGTGGTTGGTCGGTGGTTCATTAATTACTCATGGTGTGCACAGCCTGCATGCTTTTATTACTATGGCCTCTGAATTTACGGCAGAGGCACCTGTTATTGGCAATATTCTCACGGCTATTACCCCGCTTTCTATCGATCTTGTCGTTGGTTTTACCTTGGGGGCATTATTAGTATTTATTGAGCTTATTATTAAGAAGTATTCAATTAAATCCTCTAGATAATCTATGTTTAGTGATTACTTTGCTAAATAAGCAATAGAGTCTCGTTCGATAAGCGCAGGATCAAAAGAGTGATTAATAATCAAATCTTCATGACGATAAACATTTTTTAATACCAATTTGGCTGCCATTTTTCCCATTTCGTCAACTGGGTTATTTATAGTGGTTAGTTTGGGGTAGATATGACGAGAAAAAATAATGTTATCAAAGCCTATTATTGATAGATCTTCAGGCAATGAAAAATCATGCTCACGGGCATAAGTCATTGCTCCTGATGCCATTTCATCGTTGGCACATACGAGTGCAGTAAAATGAATTTTTTTATTTAAGAAGTATTTAAAGCCTTTTTTACCACCTGTTTCTTTAAAGTCACCTTCAAAATAAAGTGCATCATTGAAAGGTATTTTGTACTCAGATAATGCCCGTTTGTGTCCTGTTAATCTGTTTTGTGAATCAGGTTTAAATTGAGGGCCACCAATATAGGCTATATTGGTATGTCCATGCTCAATAAGGGCTTTTGTTGCAAGGTAGCCACCTAGTTCATTATCAAGATAAATACAATTTTCTTTTAAGGCTGGAATTATTCGGCTCATAAAGTAAATAGGCGTTTTACCTTTACTTAACTCAATCAAATACTCATCAGTTAAACCTTCAACATGTATTATTAAGGCATCACAATTACGAGAGATTAGAAAATCAATGCCTTCTTTTTCTTTATCTTCTTCACTATGCCCCGGGGTAATAATAACGTGTTTTCCTGCAGCTCTTAACTCAGCTTCAATACCAGCCATCATTTGACCGAAGAAAGGGCCATGTAATTCAGAAACTAAAATACCAACACTATTTGTACAATTTGAAGCTAATGACTGCGCAATTGAGTTAGGACGGTAGCCTAGTTCATTCATGGCTTTTTCAACTTTTTGACGCGTTTTGTCACTAACACGCGTATTGTTGTTAATAACGCGTGAAACGGTTGCTAGTGAAACACCAGCCAAACTTGATACTTCATAAATTGTTGCCATATTTATCCTGTAGTGTGCGAGCCGTTATCCCATTATTTGAATAGATTATAACGTCAGACAAACCATCATTTTATCATAATTTAGTTTTACTAAACTAGTTGATTATCGATAGTATGAAAACTAAATGATATTATTCAATAGTAGGTTAATTTCCACCTATTGGTGTACGTCTTTGGTTTAAAGCGTTACTAATTTGTTGATTTTTATGGCTCGACAGAGGATAAAATACCATGAGTGTTGCACCAGCAAAGGCAAAAGCAGCAGGGATCCAACTCATGAGTAGTTGCATGCCTGGTAACGCACCTTCAATGGTACTTTTATCCATACCGTTATAACCGTAATTGGCTAGTACAACTAAAACAAGCGCACCTGCAAAACCACCTCCCGTTTTTTGAACAAAAGTGCCAGCTGAATATATCAAGCCAGTCGCTCGTCGACCATTTTTCCATTCTGAATAATCTGCAGAATCTCCTAGCATGCTAAAGAATAAAGTTGGCATCATAGCGGCAAAAAATTCAGCAGAGCAACCTAAAATAAAAATTGCTGGGATGTTTCCAGACGGAACCCAATAAAAACCAGCAGTTAATAAGCCACTACATAATAACGAGACAATGAATAGATTTGGTTTTCCCATTTTTTTAGATAAATATCCTGTGCATAATGCACCCAAAATTGACACTAATAGTAAGGCGATAAAATATTTACCTGCCATTAGCTCATCACCTACTTGGTATTTAAAATAATAGGCAATAACACCATATTTTATGCCATTGAACATCATGGTTAAAAAGCCCATTCCCAATAGTATTAGCCAAGGTTTATTGGTGAGCAAATCCAGCATGTCTTGTTGAGTACCACTAATGTCATTGTTTTTTTTATTACTTTCTTGATTCGTTTCTGTATTTGTTAATCGTTTGATAAGTAGCCACATGAAAAATGCTATGGCAAAGAAAAATAGCCCACTATATAAATTGCGGTAATAGAAAAACAAGGTGGCAGCTAGCAAAGGTAAAATAATAAAAGGCAAATTTTTACTCAAATCGATTAGATCTGACTTTAATGTGGTTGTTTCATCAATTGTTGGAATAACACGTTCTTTTGTTGTGAAGAAAGTAATTAACATTAGCACTGTGAGCAAAGCAGCAAAGAGATACATAGTGTACTGGTAGCCTTGAGCATCATCACCTTGGCCAAAGTAGGCAACTAGGTCGGGTAAAAAACCCATAACCAACAAACCTCCTGCAAATGCACCTGCAAAACGAAAACCAGATAAGCTAGTACGCTCAGTGTCACAAGGGGTTATAACCCCCATTAAAGCCGAGTAAGGTACATTATTTAGGGTGTATGCGAGCGTTAAACCTATGTAAGTAATATAAGCGTAGACGAGTTTACTGCTGTAACTAAGTTCAGGCGTTGTAAAACAAAGTACCATAAACAGCGCTAAAAAAGGGGTTGACCATAAAACCCAAGGACGAAACTTACCCCAAGGTGTATTGGTTCTATCAGCTATCATTCCCATGATTATATCGGTAACACCATCAGATAAACGTACCACTAAAAACAGCATGGCGGCGGCAGCTGCAGTTAAACCAAAAGTATCAGTATAAAAAACAGCTAAATAAGCTAAGGCACCGCGCCATACTAAATTAGCAGCAGCATCCCCCATGGCATACCCCACTTTTTCATAAAAAGGTAGTTTATTCATTGTGTTTCCCATCTTGATTTTTGATATTAAAATCTTCGTTATTTAACTGTATTATCGGCCAATGCTATCGATTGCTAATTAATGCTTTATAGGCGTGGCCACTATTTTTTATTGTTCTAACTTGACTTTCATAATCAACATAAACAATACCGAAGCGTTTTAAATAACCTTCCGCCCATTCAAAGTTGTCCAGTAAACTCCAAGCAAAATAGCCTTTTATATTAACACCTTGTTCTATTGCGTCATTAACGGCATTAAGGTGCTGTTGATAATATTCTATGCGAACATTGTCATTAACAACACCATCAATAAGTTTGTCGTCGGTTGCAGCACCATTTTCAGTAATATAAATAGGGGGTAATGTATATTTTTCATTTAATGAAACAAGTAATTCACTGAAAGCTTTAGGGTATATTTCCCAGCCAATATCTGTACGTGGCTCAGGGGGGGGGATTTGAACAAATCGGGCTTCACTATCTGCTTTGTAGATGGCTCGAGTGTAAAAATTAATACCTAAAAAATCAATGGGGTGGGATATTATTTCCATATCGCCCTCTTGTATTTCAGGGTGATGATCTGCAGGTAGTTGAGCTAATATGTTAGGGTAAGCGCCGTCAAAAATTGGCTTAATATACCATTGGTTAAAATAATCATCTGCAAAATCGCTAGCAACTTTGTCTGCTGGTGAATCTGATGCAGGATAGCAAGGTGTGAAGTTTAGTACTATGCCATTTTTAGTATTAGGGCTATTTTTTGCAAGTACTTTCATTGCTAACCCATGGGCGAGTAATAGGTGATGAGCTGCTTTTCTGCCATATTCTTCCCCAACCTTTCCAGGGGCATGAATACCTATTTCATACCCTAAAAATGAGCTGCAAAAGGGTTCATTTAGTGTTGCATAAGAGTATACACGATTACCAAAAGCTTGGATGATTAGGTTTACGTAGTCTTGGAATTTGTAGGCAGTTTCTCTGTTTAACCAACCACCTTTATCTTCTAAGTGTTGGGGAAGATCCCAGTGATACAGGGTGACAAAAGCTTTAATGTTTTTGCTTTTTAGTTCATCAAGAATGTTGATGTAAAAGTTAACGCCATCAGGATTCAGGGTTCCTGATTGTGTCATAACTCTTGGCCATGAAATAGACAAACGATAAGCATCAACACCTAATGATTCGATTAATGCAATATCTTCTTTCCATAAATGATAGTGATCACAGGCAATTAATCCATGGGAGCCATCAACAACTTTATTCGGAGTATTACAAAAAGTGTCCCAAATGCAGGGTAATCTAGTTTTTGCCCCACCTTCAATTTGAAATGAGGCAGTGGCGACGCCATAAATGAAATTATCTTTTAGCATAGTAGAGTTTTGGGGCAAAGAAAGTTTGGCTGTCATTGAATATACCTATTACTTAAAACTTGTTTTAATTATTTATTGAAAGCGCTTTCAATAAATGTTGATTAAAGAGGTAAGATAGTCTTTAATATAAATATGTAAGCGCTTACATTGTTAAGGTTAGTGTTTTCTCTAACCTAGGTCAACTAATTTCATCAGTTTTTCATTTGAGCTGTTTTAATTCGCTGCTATGGGGGCATAAATAGCTACTAAGCTGTGCTGATTAATCAAACAAATAGGTATAGCGTATTTAAATTAATAATAAAATAAACGTAAAGAGGCTCATATGACAATACATTCAAGTTCAGGCACCATCGAGCGATTAGCAAATAATCAAGCGCAGGGGAATTACCGTTTTGCATTGACGTCTTTAACGTCATTGTTCTTTATGTGGGGTTTTATTACTTGTTTAAATGATATATTAATTCCTCATTTAAAAGGCGTGTTTGATTTATCGTACAGTCAAGCCATGTTAGTGCAATTTTGCTTTTTTGGTGCTTACTTTCTGGTGTCTTTACCTGCGGGTGCTATAGTAAAAAAACTAGGTTATCAAAAAGGTATTGTTATTGGTTTGTCTATTGCGGCACTAGGCTGTTTATGTTTTTATCCTGCCGCAGCTTTGCATAGTTACCCTATATTTTTAATGGCGTTGTTTATTCTAGCTAGCGGTATTACTTTATTGCAAGTGTCTGCTAATCCTTATGTCAGCATATTGGGTGAAGCAAAAACTGCTTCATCACGCTTAACTATGACACAAGCATTCAATTCATTAGGAACAACTATTGCACCTTTTTTCGGTGCGTTTTTAATTTTGAATCATGCAGCAGAGTCAATGTCTGTTCACGCTTCTGCTGAAGCTGTACAACTTCCATATATATATTTAGCTGCAATGCTCGTTGTGCTAGCCGTAATTTTTGCCAGATTAAAACTCCCTAATATAGAGGAAACTGATATTCATCATAACGATAATAACATTAATTCAGGTAGTGCTTGGGGGTATAGCCATTTAGTGTTGGGGGCTATTGGTATTTTTGTTTATGTTGGAGCTGAAGTCTCTATTGGTAGTTTTTTAGTCAGTTTTTTTGCTGAACCATCCATTGCGGGTTTAGCAGAATCTGAGGCTGCAAAATATATTGCATATTATTGGGGCGGCGCGATGACTGGACGATTTATTGGTGCTGTTGTTATGCAGAAGGTTGATGCGGGTAAATTATTATCTTTTAATGCAACAGTTGCTTGCTTGTTAATTTTAGTGGCTACTTTATCTTCAGGCAGTGTTGCTATGATTGCCATTTTAGGGGTGGGATTGTGTAATTCAATTATGTTCCCAACTATCTTTAGCCTTGCCATTAATGGCTTAGGAAAACATACCAGTCAAGGATCGGGGATTTTATGTTTAGCGATTGTCGGTGGTGCAATCATTCCAATTTTTCAAGGGGTTTTGGCTGACAATATTGGCATTCAGCATTCTTTTTTCTTACCTATTTTATGTTATCTATTTATCACTTATTACGGCTTGATAGGCAGTAAAGTTAAAAACTAGCCGCATTTTTAGTTAATCCTCTAGTTAATAATGAAACGATAAGAAGTCAAATAATAATTTAATTCAACTAAATGCTAAAAATTGCCTCAATAAAGCAATCAATACAGGGGTATTGTGTTTTGCTTTCTCAATGGTAACTTTGAGCTGTAATGAGGTTAGTTATGACAAAAACTCAGTTCGAACCTTGATTAGCATTAATGCAACTGAGAGTGATTCTAGAGTGCAATCTACTATTGATGTTTTGCCAAAGCTCGATATTGCGGTAAAAAAGGATGCAAGCATTGAAAGCAAGATAGCAAAGTTACTTGCAACTATGACGTTAGAACAAAAGGTAGCACAAATGATTCAACCTGAAATTCGTGATATTACCGTTGATGATATGTGTAAGTATGGTTTTGGCTCTTTTCCTACTCACGATAAACATGCAATGCTTAATTAAAAAAGGATGAATGGCAGACGTTGAACATAGATTTACAGTGTTTCGAAAAAAGTGGCGTAGATATTACTAAAGTAAAAAGCTCCTTTGTTTTATCGTCAATTGAATCTTTAATTATTGATTTTTTAGGTGTTGTTATAAAACCTAATAGCGTGAACTCTGCAACACTAAACTGTTGGTGCCATTGTTTTTGTTGAGCGAAACGCCATTATTAGCTCTCACCTTTGAGAGTTAATAATGGCGTAAATTTCAGATATTAAAAAGCATGCCGGAAGCTATGATTTGCAATATTGTTGTATGAAGTCGGCATGACTTGGTAGCTTTTCTACCGCATTAGCAATAGATGCTTTTAAGCTACTCATAAAGTGATTTAGCTCTTTCTCGTTCATGATATCTGCAATTTTATGGTACTGTGTTGGCATAATGCCTTGACCCAGCATGACCTGAGTCCATGAATCAACACGGAAAATATCACCATCGTCTAAAAATACTCGTCCTGTTTCTTTAAATAATTGTATCTTATGTGCAAGAGAAGGAGGAATTTCCATATTCTTACAATGTAACCAAAAATCACTGTCCTCTCGCTGCGTCGCTTTATAATGCAATATAATAAAGTCGCGAACGGCATTTAATTCTGAATCAAGCTTGGTATTATATTCATCGATAGCTGACTGATAGATGCCATCAAACGGGAATAAACGTAATAATCTGATAATGCCTGACATAATTAAATGAATACTTGTTGACTCAAGTGGTTCAATAAAGCCAGCAGATAAACCTAAAGCGACACAATTTTT
>Ga0193960_1000076_pt1 | contig 41825 bp, 66 predicted proteins | sample FB_3_MG_FD_140338 | JGI IMG/M metagenome (GOLD analysis project Ga0193960, IMG submission 140338) | Microbial mat bacterial communities from the Broadkill River, Lewes, Delaware, United States - FB_3_MG | ecosystem: Environmental > Aquatic > Freshwater > River > Microbial mats | place: USA... | reverse complement strand
TTTAGTAAAACTTAACTTCATAGGTATTCAGGTATCCCTATGTATGAATATTCAGATTAATTAATATACATATATATAAATATATAAATATTTGAATATGCATATATATAATTATTAGAATGTATGAATAGATGATTATTTATATATTAATATGTGTTTATATTTGAATATAATTATATATCAAGAAAGGTATTAGGTTAGGTGGAGGCGTTGGCACTAATGAGTAGGTGTGCGGTTGAGTGTTTGGCATGGTTTGTGCTATTATTATTCCTTATTATATATGCGATTTATTATGGTTGGTTGCTTATTGTATACTGATCGTCCAAAAGATGTTCTTATGGGATTTCATAGAGTTTCTATTATTGGAGCAAATGTTTTTTAAATAAATCGATAAAAAAGTTTGACAAAGATAATTATAAAGGTTATAGTTAATTACGATCAAGAACGAAGAACAAAGGGGCTAAACATGAGAAAACAGTTAGAAGATTTTAAAAAAGCATTTGAAGTAAAAAACGATAAATGGTGCTTAACTAATGATAAATATTGTAACATTGTGAAAGCTTGTCATAATAGCGGAAACATACTACCAAACGATTTTTATTATAGCATGATAGTTGACTGTATTAATGCCCTTGTCGAAGCTCGTGCATACGATGTTGATATTAAAGACGATATTCATTGTGTTTTGTCTTTTACAGAACAACACGTTTATAACAGTGAAATAAACGATTTTTTAAAAGATTGCCCAGACGCATTATACCGAATCAACGAAGCTATCTCACAAGGTTCGTCTGATTTATTTGCTTGTTTAGTACATGCTACAAATGAATTAAAAATACATATGATTAATTCTATCGTTGAAGGCTTAGAAGAGTTAGACGAAGACGAAGTTTAAGGGGTGTAAAATGAAAATATCAAAAGAGCTTTATACAAAAATAGAAAACAAAATAAACGAATATGAAAAGGCTTGTTTAATTAGTTTTGAAGAAAATCGTAACAATATTTCTTTTGTTAACTGTCAATATACCAGTTTTATCTGGTTTGTGTTTCATAATAGCATTGATAATGACATCAGAGCAATGATTAAAGATGAAAATTTGCTTGATAGTCATATTGAAACGGCTTTAAAAAAGATATTAAAAAAATATGACACTGGTTTTAACAACGAAGAAATAAAGAAAAAAAGCCAAGAGCAAAGACAAGAGAAACAAGCTAAAAAACAAGCTGAAAAGGAAAAGAGAAACGAAGCGAAAAAAGATAAAATAGCAGAGTTGTGCTATTCATTAAAAGAAGAAAAATATTTAAAAGGTGAACATTTTAAATTACTAGCTGAATTTTTTGATATTAAAATATCTGATAATTTTCTATATTTTTTATCAGAGCAACTAGTATGTTGTGACGGTGTAGAAGTTAAAGCAAATTGCACAAAAATACACAAAAACTATTTAAATAAATTAAATGAAATTATTATAAAAGCGAAAGGGGTATAAAATGAGTATCCAAACTGTAGTTAACTTTGGTGGTTTTTATGAGTCAATACATGAGGAAAAATGCGAAGAGGCGGTTATATCCAGTAATAACTGGGATAATGAGGACACAGGCGAACTCAAAGAGGAACACGCAGACGACTTATACAGTTATAATAAATGGGGTGTTGTGCATGAATTGTATTCCAAGGAATACATAGACAAGCTTAATGACGAGTTAGAAACAGGTATAAAATATAAAGAGCTTATTAGCCCACGTTTTTATAATTTTGGAACAGATGTTATTTTTGTAGAAATAACAAGAAAAGACTGCTTAAAGCTATTTGAGTATATTAGATTTGAGAGTTTAGAAAACAAGGTAAAAGAACATATAAAAGACCGCACAGCCGCCTCTAGTGGTTTTAGACCTTTTTTTAAAGCAAGTGATTTTTACAAGAGAAAGCACAGGGATTTATTAATCGAGACTTTGTTAACAGTTATAATAAACTTTCTTAACGAAGATTATCCTTTTTTTGTAGAAGATAATATATATAGTCCTGAAATGGAGGTGTAGTTATGAATCCGTTAAAACTACTAATTGGTTTGGGTGCTGTCTGTTTTCTTGGTTGGGCGGGTATTATTTTATACGGTTTATATTTTGTAGTTAGTTTTGGAAAAGAGTGACAAAAAAACAAAAAATTAAATAATTAAATAATTAAATAAAAGGTGGATAACATGAAATTTAAAGAAATTGACAGACTAATAAACGATATAGATTCTTTTGTTGAAGATAACCAGGTGATTATTGTTTATAATTCAGAAACAACGGTTGAGGCTTTTTGCGAGTTTTGCAAGAAAAACGGTTTGCCGTTAAGTACTAAGCTTAAAAAAGATGATGAAATGTTTTTTTGCGATTATTGCGGCAATAGTCACAAGCTTAGCGATTGTGATTTTATACATCTTCGCACTAGTGTCAAAAGGTTTAAAATAAGAGAGGTTATATGTAAAGAGTGTAAGGGGAATGGCGAGCATTTAGATTATTAGATTATTATTAGTGTTTTTTTTATGACACATTAGCCGACTTTTAGAAGAGTCGGTTTTTTTTGTTTAAAAATATATTTACATTTGGGTTTACTATGGCATTATTGATAATAGAAGTAATAAAAAGGAGGCTTTGAAATGAGCAATTACAAGATAACATACCACAAGGGAAGTATACAAGTTGATAATAAGCATGGTGGTGCTATGCCATACCTACCAGATGAAAGCAATCCATTATTTAGCTCACAGGCTGGCATTGACGAACTACAAAATATAATAGACGCAGTCGAAAAAGACGCAGAAAGCCGAACAAAAGGAAAAATAGCAAAGAGATTATTTAAATAAGTTGTACCACATAAAATACTATGCACGCAGCCCAGTTTAAACGCTGGTTTTTTTACGCCTGATATTATGCAATCCTTACGCCCTGTAATACACCTCTGAGCTGAACCATAAAAACAAGCCTCCACCTCCGAAAAGAATCGACAAATTTAATATAGTCTATAATGCAATTGGATTGAACAAAAAAAATAAAAATATTACATGTGTTATTATGTATGAATATACGTGTATCTATATACTTTCGCATAGAAAAAAATATAATCGTCTGTTTCTCTGTATATATCTATCTCTCTCGGGAAGCCTAGCCGATAGTCCAGCCGATAGTTCGCCGATACTGTGGCGATGGCTAGCCGATAGTCTGAATGTTTTCAAAGGGGTTTTTCTCTCGGCGGGCAAAGCAAATTGTAGCAGATAATTTTAAGAGAGTAAACAGTTTTTTTGAAACATATCTCTCTCAGCAGGCGATACCTTGAATATAATAAATTTTTTGGTTTTGTCAAGGGTAGGAGTTTTTCATTGGTTTCATAATAAAACGTTGTTCTAGCAAATTTCTTTTTTTCGCAAAAATTATCTTGTAAGTTATTGTGATTAAAGCGTTTTTGAAATGTCGACATTTTTGTGTACATGTAAATGGAAAAAAAACGATTTACATGTACACAAAAAAAAATAATCCGAGATTCCTTTTTATTATTAGCAAGTTATAAGGAAAAAAAAGTGAAAATAACGTTTTTCGTAGAACAGTGTTTTAAAAATAATTTGGTGTTTTTTCAGTTTTTTATTGATTAATATAATATTATATGTTATATTATTAGCAGGGCGTTATTTTGTTTGTCTCTCACCTTGTTTTTTGTCTAAATATTTATTTTATTTTTTTCACTTTTTTTCTATTTTATTTCATTTTTGTTTATTATACGTGCTATCCAGTACGAAACATAGTCCTGCGCCTTTTTCAAACATAGTCCTGCGTGTTATTTAATGGAGTCCTAGGATTATTTTTTCTGGTGTTAGGCGTTGTTTTTTATTGACATTGGTTTGTGGCGTGGTATGATTGGTCAAATGGAAATAAAGGAGGCTATAAGGTGAGCAAGAAAGTGATTAAGGAAAGACCGTTTAAGGTTGGTGATGCAGTCTGGACTATGAAAGAGGGAGATGGAGTTGTTCTTCGTATTTCTTGGGATGATTACTCTGTGATATGTGCTTTTGATGAAGACCCCAAAGCACATTTTACAGCACAAGGGGTTTCTGTATCATGTACCAGACGCTCACTCTTTCACCTAGACGTAGCAAAAAAACAAGGCTGGGTTGACATAGAAGTTGAGGTTGCTGGATGTATAAAACTGAAGGAGGGGTGTGTATACTACAGGGAAGAGTCTGACGAATATCTTGACTATTTAGAATCCCCATCAGAAAATCATCATATGTTTAAAGTTAACGGGTACGATAGTGTTAACTATAAAACACATGAGTTGACCAGTCTTAGACTTGCTAAAGAGCTAGAAGGTATGGAAAAGTGGGATAATGTATACAGTATTGACAGCTTGGGTCTCCCTTTGGAGTTTGCTATTGTAGATGCCACGAAGCCGTATTCGTATATTATAAAACACTATGGTATCATATTTACTGTCAGTAATTCAGGGTGTTTATATTCGATTGGTGGAAGAGAGCAACTGTTTTTTAGGACTGAGTACAGAGCTAAAAGGTTTGGGATGGTGAAGTCATGAGCTTGCTAGACAGAATTATCAGGGGTGCGAAATGAAAAGCAACGGCATTAATGTATTAAGTCTTTTTGATGGCATAAGCTGCGGTCAAGTAGCCTTAGAAAGAGCAGGGATAAAGGTTAACAACTATTATGCGAGTGAGATAGATAAATACGCCATTAAAGTAACCCAGAAAAATTACCCTGATACTATTCAATTAGGGGATATTACAAAGGTAAAAGCAATTGATTTGCCAAAAATAGATTTAGTGATGGGGGGTTCACCATGTCAGGGCTTTAGTTTTGCAGGAAAACAGCTAAATTTTAATGACCCACGCTCTGCTTTATTTTTTGAATTTGCTAGGCTTGTGAAGGAATGTCAACCAAAGTATTTTTTACTTGAAAATGTGAAGATGAAAAAAGAGTATCAGAATGTAATTTCTGAACTTTTAGGCGTGCAACCGATAGAAATAAACTCTGCTCTTGTTTCAGCTCAAAACCGCAAGCGACTATACTGGGCTAATATCCCAAATATTACACAGCCAGAAGACAAGAGGATATATTTAAAAGATATAATAGAAGACAATATATACACTCAGGAATTATTTACTAACAAGCCTCTACGTCTATTGACTTATGGGAAAGGAGGTCAAGGGCAAAGAGTGTATGGGCTGGAAGGCAAATCTGTTTCTTTATCTGCACTTGGTGGGGGTTGGGGAGCTAAAACAGGGTTGTACTTAATAGTGCCTGAAGCTACAAAAAAACAATACTGTGTCATCAAAAATAATAATTGTGTAGATCTTACTTTTATCAATTCCAAGACAAGGCGTGGACGCAGTATGGAATTTAAAGCTAATTGCTTGACAGCCACAAACTTTAAATATGTGCTGTTTAGAGATGGGTTTATAAGAGACCTAAGCGTATCTGAATGTGAGGCACTGCAAACTATACCAAGAGGATACACAAGCTCAATCACTGAAAACCAAGCAAAAAAAGCGCTTGGGAACGGTTGGACGGTTGATGTAATCTGTCATATTTTAAAGGGGGTGCGAAATGAAGAAAAAGAAGACTAAGCACGAAAAAGACTATCATAACTGGTTAGCTGAAAACGGGCGTTGTGCTATCTGCAACGCTGAAAAGGTGGAATTGCATCACATCAGGTCAAACAGGCTAACACCGTACAAGTCGCACAAAAGAATGTTACCGTTATGCCTATCACATCACAGGGGTAATTATTCGGTACATGCAAAACCTGAGAAATTCAACAAAGACCTACCCATGGAACAGCAACTAATGATGGCTGATAACTACTACAGGCGATTCGAAAAGGAGAGTGGACGATGATTGAATTTAAAGGCGTGACGTGGTTTATTTGCGGTCTGATAGGTACAGTGTATCTCGTCAAGGATGCATTGAAGCCTGATGAAGAAGTGCCTCTCTTGGATATTTGTATGTATGTGATATGCGTATCGACAGGATATACTGTTTTATGTGCTAGGCTTATGCATTACTCGGCTAAATGGCTGCACAAAAAAAGTATTACGCTAAAGAGGGGATAAGATGTGTAAAAAATGTGACATAGCTGAAAAGCTACTAGGCTATAGAGATATATGCCCTGACTCTGGTAAACTTGAATTTACCCACGATATGTTAGTTAAACTTGGCTCTAATTGGTGTAAAAGATTCGGTTGCTCTTTTGTCTTGCCCGAGTTGAAAAGCTGTAATTGCACAGGTGAAATTCCTGACATTTTCGCTTTTAAGTCTGGTTATTCTATGATGATCGAATGCAAAACCTCACGTGCTGATTTTTTGGCAGATAAAAAGAAGGCTTTTAGGATTAACCCAGAGCTAGGCATGGGGCAATTTAGGATTCTACTATGTCCAGAGGGCGTTATCAAACCAGAAGACCTTAAAGGTATCTACGAAAATTGGTTTTTGCTAACAGTTGGGCAAAACAAGAAAATAAAGCTTGTAGTTTTTCCCGATAGTAATTATCTAAACAACCCTGTACACGAGTGTAATCTTATGGCAGAACGTGCATTAATGGCTAGTGCTTTAAGGAGGCGATAAGGTGAAAAAAGTTAGATGTTTGCTAGGTTTTCATAAGTGGTATTTATTGGATTCGAAGCATGTGTGCCTAAGCAAAAGGCTAGGGGCTGGTATCACATCGCCACAGATACGTTGTAAATATTGCGACAAGGAAAGGTGAGGGATGATAGAATTTAAAGAATTACCATTGCAAATAGGACAGGTGGAAAGTATTGGAGATATTAAAAACATGGAAGGTTTTTCTTTCTTAAAAGCCTCATCTGACTTTATAGATGCCAGTGACGGTTTAAAGAGAGGTTACCTTTTTGTTGGTATTACTCTCATTAGATTTAAACTAGGTCGTATTACTTATGAAGCAGTGCCAACACTAAACAATTCAGATGAATATTTTATTACGGACGCAGAGGTCTAAAATGGCTATAAAAAGGGTTAGTCTATGTCGAGGCTAACCCTTTTTTTTTACGTCCGCCCCTCCTTCCCACTTGACTTCTCTCCTCAACCCATGCCTATACTAACAAAACTCACACACGAGGCTAACATCAATGCACAATATAGAAAAAACGTTTACCTGTCCAGATTGCGGACATGAAGAAATATTTAATATACCCAAAGACACCAACGGATACTTTATGTGTGACTGTTGGAGCTGTTTTAACATTAATAACGGGGATATAATTAAAATAGATATACTGGAATTTTCCAAAGCAAGTATAATGATAAGTCATTCGGCACTGGATGGCTATTATGATGGAATAATATCAGACCTAGAAAAAATGTTCTTGAGGGTATAACCATGCCTATGAAACCCAGAAAACCCTGTCAATCTCCTCTCTGTGGGGAACTTATCCATTCTAGTGACCGTTTCTGTACCAAACATAAATCCCTTGATCACAGAAGAAGAAACAAGGCTAGAGTTAAAACCACTATAGCTGGCTATGATAAATCATGGCGTAAAATAAGGAACAGTAAATTAAAAATAAACCCTTTATGTGAAAGATGTGAAAAAGAGGGGATTGTCAAAGAAGCTGAATGTGTTCACCACATAATGGAAGTGAAGGATGGTGGCGGTAACGAAATAAGCAATCTGATGAGTCTATGTAATAATTGCCATAACAAAGAGCATAAAAGATTCGGTAATAAGTGATATGTATTATCAATAAACAAAACCTTATATTAATTTCAGGAAAAATACTTTTTATTATTGACAATGGATTTCCCTGTGCTAGAATCGTTATAGATGGAAAACAAAGGGAGGCTTATTATACATGAAAAAGAAAAGGAATATAGATAAGTTAAAGAAACCGAATATCGAAAGAAATCTACTACCGAAAAAACAATTCAAGTGCCAGTGTGGACACATCTTCACTGATAGAAGAAACCACCCGTCCTGTCCTATTTGCTTTAAAGCCTGTTCTGTTGTTCATAAGAAATGTTCAACATGCGGAAAAAAGAAATACATTGGAGTATATGCCCATAGTTGTAAAGAATGTAAGCTAATTAAAAGAGGTATAAAACTAAACGTGTTTTATTGTGAGGAACACGGTAATTTTGAATACAGAGCTAAAACACTAGGGTACTGTCCTGTTTGCAAAAAAAGCACAATGAAGATGAGGAGGTTTTGCGAAGACTGCAAGCAATATTACTATGCTCAAAAAGTTTACAACAGATGTGTTTCGTGTGGGGTAGAAAGAGCTAAAGATACACGCATGGATAAATTAACCCCAAGTGGAAGATTAATGTCGAAGGGTTTTACATATCCTGAATATCCTCAGTGGATACAGTCGAAAGAAGATGAGAAATTATTAAATGTTTTAAGGACGATGTGGCTTGTAGATATTGAATCGGTTGAAGATTTTAGGAATGTGGAGACCTATGAGGAACTTGTAGAGATAAGAAATAAGAAGGATATGGAATTCTGTTTGGAGAATAACTTTGGTGACATGGACAAATATTATTCTTTTGCGGAGATGGTCTTATCGGAAAGGAATTATAAAAAATGGGCAAGGCATTTCAAAAGATAAAAAAAGGAGGATGCTATGGGGCATACTAGAGTGAATGAGAAATTGAAGAATACAGAAAACAAGGTGAAGATGCTGATGAGTGACATATTATCATCTATCGGTAATTTAAAAGCCTACTTTGATGCGACTGGGAACGAGGAAGCCTACAACACTTTTAAATATCTCACTGACTATGTTTGTGAGCGTCCTGCGGTGTTTTTGGAAGCACTGGAAACGAGTAATAGTGAGAGCGATACCAGTTTTAACTTTGGATTTAACGGAACAATAGAGAAGGTGGAACTAAATGGAAACGAAAGAGAAGATGATAAAGATGGAAGGAAAGACTAAAACAGCTTTTTTGCTATTTGCTTCGTGGCGATTGACGCAAATGTATAGTTCTCTGACTAAATCATATTGCTCTATCGAAAAGGCACTGTGCAAGTTACATGTTAATTGGAATACTGAAATATTAACAGATAGTCAGAGAAAAAAAGCTACATTATTGTATGAAAGATACAGAGCGGTTGTAATAACTGATGAGTTCAAGCAAGGAACTAATAAGCACCAACTAATGACTATCGTTTTCAACTGCCTTATTGAAGTTAAGCTGGATTTGATAGACAGCGGGAAAAGGTATGAAAGGCGTGTTGCTGAAATTGATGATGTGATAAATTTCATAGTTAGGTATAATTTTTGTAATATAAGTGAATATGATGCGGAAAAAGGTTTGGATAAATCTTACCTTTTAATAGGGAAAGGAGAAAAGTAATGTTTGTAAAAATATTTGAAACGGAAAAATTTGGACAATTAATGGTGCTTAAGATGGATTCTGAGGATAAGCCAGTGCTTCTTATAGTCCTAGAGCCTCACAAAGAAATATCACAAAGGTTTTCTGTCTCCACAAATATTGATTTTGACGGAGATAGTTACGAAGAACAGAAAATTAAAAGAGATAAATCTTTTGATTCTTTTAATCAGGGAAAGGCAGATGCTTATATGCAAAACATTTTTAATATTTATAACATAGGGGAATAAATAATGGATTACAATAAACTATGGTCGGGATTCCAAGGCTTAGATGGGAAAACGCCCAGAGAAAAACAATTAAAAGCTGTGGATTTGTTTACAAGAAACACGGATAAGAAAAACATAGTCTACCAAATGCCGACAGGATCAGGGAAAAGCGTACTAGGTGTTACATTAGGTCTTTTAACAGGCAAAACCGCATATCTCTGCTCATCTATACAACTCCAAGACCAATTGCACGAGGAGTTTTCAAATGTCGGGAAAATCAAAGGTAGACGAAATTACGTGTGCATGGAACACGGAGGGGATTGTTCGGAGTGTCTGCATACAGCAGATATGCCTTGTTGTAGTAGATATGAGTGCGAATATCAAAAAGCAAAAAGGGTTTTATTTAAAAAAGATATTCAGGTTATGAATTATGATTTCTTTTTAACAATGGGTAACCTGACAGATGAATTTGATAAACAGCTTAAAAACTCAAAAGGCTCTTACGATTTAATAGTTTGTGATGAAGCTGATGTTTTGGAAGAAAAACTCACTGGTTTTGTGACAATAGATATATCCAAGAGCGTGTTAACAGAGTTAGGTTTGACTAAGCCCAGCAGGGTAAGTAACCAAGCGAAGGATATTGAGGGTATATGGAAGAAATGGGCTGAGGAAACATTGGAGAGTGTCGATACGTTTATTGACACTGAAATGAGTATAGTCTTACTAAACAAGGGCTTGGTTGAGGACACTAAAGAATGGATTAGTCATGCCAAGAGATATACAGGGTTGCTATGGAAACTGGATTTTCTAGCGAAGAACGTTAATAAAAGCTGGCTGTTTGAAGATAAACAGGATAGATATGAGTTTAAGCCTCTATGGATGAGTAGAAATCTTTTTCAGCAAATAATGGGTAGGCTCGGGAAGAAATTTGTATTTATGTCGGGCAGCTTACCTAGCAAGGAGGTTTTCTGTGGGCTGATAGGCATTGATAAAGATGATACAGCTTATGCAAAGACGAGTAGTGACGTGCCTGTCGAGAATCGACCGATATACTGCATGTATAAGGGAAGTATGGGCAAGAAGAACCAAGGGGAGAGCTTACCTAAAGTGGTGAGGAGTATAGAGGAAATATTTGATAAACATCCTGATGAAAAAGGCATTGTTCATACTGTTAGTTTTAAATTACAGAGTGATATATATAATTCTCTTGGCAAGGGGTACAGAAAGAGATGTTTTCTGCATGAACAGGGTAGTAATAAAGTGGAGAGGTTGGAGATGTTTAAATCGAGTAACAAGTCACTAGTTTTTTTCTCACCTAGCTCGTCAAGGGGTGTTGATTTACCTGATGATTTGTGCAGATTTATCGTCATACCTAAAGTACCGTATGGGTATCTAGGGGATAAGTTAATTCAAAGCCGTTTTTATTCTGGACAATTCGGAAAACAATGGTATAGTGAATTAGCTGTTCAAGAGATGATTCAGATGATGGGTCGTGGGATTCGTAGTGTGAGAGATTATGCTAGTGTTTACGTGCTAGACACCGATGCACGAAGGATGATGAATAGTAAAAATTTTCCTAAGTGGATGATGGAAGGTAAGGAGGTGGTTAAATGATGGAAAACCGTAAATGGAAAACGGAAGCAGGTTTAGAAGCGGAAGCTATTTTTAGAGAAAGGACAGGTGTTTATTGCGGATATGTTATTATCCCTGAGACACATCCTCTTTACGGTAAAGATGGGTTTCTTGACGATTTTATGGTTCATGGTGGTGTGACATTCACTGGCAGATTTATAGATGAAACAGATTGGAGAATAGGCTTTGATTGTGGACATGCTGGTGATAAAAGTTATTTTTCCAACCCGATAATGGCTGAATTATTTCTGAATGATGGTTCTGAGGTTTTTAGAGATTTGGATTATGTGGTAAAGGAATATGAGAGTCTGGCTAGACAGTTGGTGGAAGGTGACGAAATGAGTAAAGGTGTCAGAATCAGAGTTAAAAGTGTTGAGGAACTAGAAAAAACACTTGGGGTTAAAAAGGGGGAAGATTCACATTCTTCTCCCCTTTTCTTCGAGTCGATGTGGGAACATGCAGGTAGGGAATTTCCAGACATTTTTGATGGTTATAAAGACTACTACAAAACTAGCTCAGATGAATGCTGGGCGTGGCATAGCGATTTTGTAGACGTTATATCCGAGCCAGAAGCCAAAGAAGAAGTTCAACCTAAACCAACGCCAATAACTGATAAAGAACATGAAGATAGCAGTTTGAATAACGGAGGCAAAACCGATTACTACCAGCTTCCAAACAATATCAAAGATGCAGATGATTTTATCGAGCATCGAGGGATGAATTTTAACCAAGGCAATATGGTCAAAGCTATCTGGTGTTTGAATACCAAGAGACATGCAGGGACTACATACGAAAGAGATTTAAATAAGATAATCCACTATGCAAATAGGGAATTAAGAAGGATAAGGAAATGAAATCAATCGTTGTTCTATTAATATCTGTTCTCATGCTCACTGGTTGCTTTAATAAGAAAATAGAACCTATTGATGTGGTCAATAAAGTTTTGGAATATGACCTGTCTAGGATGGTAAGGAAATGATAAAATTTTACAATGTTAATTGGGAATTTCTATACAAGATAACAGGAAAGGATATTAATCAAAACATTCTACCTGCTGCACAAGGCTGTGATCCTTTAATTAAGGATATCACATCCATAGAAGGTGAGAGTATAAAAGGCAACAGGGGTTCTGCTACTTTTATATACAAAGACGGTGGAAAAAAAATGCGATTCTGGGAGATAGTTAAGGATGCTTGAGCCTGAGAAAAAAAAGACAGATAAAAAACATATATCTATATCACAAATAGGTACATACACAAAATGTCCTAAAATGTGGTGGTATAAATACATAGCTGGTTATGAATCAAAAACAGCTTTTACATCACAACCTTTGTTAATGGGTAAATACTGGGGTATGTTTATCGAGTGTTCTTATACGGAATGGAATGAAGGGAATAAGTCAGATAGGTTGGAAATAGAAAAAGAAATGGCTGACACATGGGAAAGTATTAGCGATCAGAATAAATGTAAACTAAACGCCCTTATGGAAGCGTGGGATTTAAAAATAAAGCCCTTAAAAATGGAATGCGAAAAGAAGGTTCTCATCCCTTTGAATGATGAATATGATATACTAGGCTACATGGATAGATATAAGGTTATGAAATCAGGGGAAAAGGTTTTTGTGGAAACAAAGCTGACCTCTGTGCCTGACAAATATCTAGCCTTGGATATTGTCGAGACTCAATTAGGGGTTTACTTCTGTAGCGATGAAGATATCAAGAGATGTAAGCTTGAAATAATACGCACTCCTCAGCAGAGGCTAAAAAAAGATGAGAATTATGAGGACTATACAGCTAGGATACTATCTGAGATATGTCAAGATGTAGGCAAGTTTTTTATAGGTTATAATAAAAAACAAAGAGTATGTGGAAAAGTTGTACACAAATCCGAGATAAATATTGACAGAGTTAAAGAGGATGTGTATGATGTTCTAAATGGCTTGGATAAAAAGATTTTTTTCAGAAACACCGATAATTGTATAAGTAATTTTGGGTTTTGTGACTACTATACAGTTTGTAGACAAGGAGTTAAACTGGAAGAAGACTTAAGCTTAAGGAAAAGAAATAAATAAAGGAGGAATAATGGAAGAGAAGAAGAAGTTAACTCTTAAAATCAAACCTAAGAGTGGTGGAAATTCTGGCTGTATGGCTTTATTTTACGGCTCAGCTGGTGCAGGGAAAACTATTTCCTCATGCATTAACAAGAACAAAACTCTATTTGTCACGTACAAATATGACCCCACGAGACACCTTAAAACGATGGGTTTTGATATTAGTAAGACCGATGTTGTTGATATCCACGGGTCAGGTATCGAGGGTTATGCTGACATGAAGGAATTGTTTTTCAATCCTGATACATATGAGGGTTATGGGACTGTGATTTTTGATGATGTTACTTTATTATTCAAGGAAGTTTTGGATGAAATCAGTGAAGGGACAAAGTTAAAAGACAAGGATGCTTCTATTCTATTGCAAGAAAGTGCTAAGGATATGAGCGATTATCAGGTGGTTTATGACCAGATAGTTAGATTCACTAGGGGTATTGCTGACTTGGCGGTGAGATTACCAATATTTTTCATCTTTAATTGCCACGTTAACCCAGATTATGGTAAGAAAAAAGCAGGGGAAGGAAGGAATACTAAACTAATAGCTGACCCTAATGCTGATTTCGATATAGCCCCTGATTTCGGTAACCAAAAAACAACTAGAATAGTCTCTGGTTTTTTTGATATCGTTGGTTATGTAAAGGCTTCTGATGATGACGACCCAAGACCGAGGGTGTATTTTAAGAAAACTAAGGATTATATGGCAAAATGGAGAGGTAAGTCTGAGTTTACTGAGAAGCCTCACCGATTTGTTTTGGATGAAATCCTTGAGAGGAGTTTTGGTGAAAAAGGAAAACAATAGTAGTATAAACACTGTAATGACTTTAGCTCTTTGGATTATGTTAGCAGGTTCTTTTATATTCTCAGGACTTGTATATAAATCTGTGAGTAGAATGGAAATGAAAGTTCAACAATATGAGAAAATTATTATTGAAAAAATAATATTAAATAAAAAGTAGGAGGATAGATTATATGGCTATTCAGGAAAGAGAAGTAGGATACGAAGCACAGGAATTTGCAAAAGAACCAACAAGTGGCGAGAGATACAGACTTGCGGTTATCAACAAGGAATACAAGGAACTTAAGAAATATGTTAATGATAACACCTCATCAGAAACATACTTTATGCCTGTTCAGATTGTAGGTGGAGAGAGTGACGGTTTTGACCAACTCATGATTATGCTCTATGTCGGGAAAGATGGAGAGTATGGTCAATATTCTGTTAAACCTTTGGAAAAATGGTTCACTGTTCTTCTCGGTTCAACTGGTATGACTGCTAAATTTATCGAACAGTTTGGTGATGAGCCAGATTATTTCTCAGAAGAAGTTGAAGAGTTTATGGTGGATAATTGTGTCGGTGCTAGCTTCGAGGCTATCGTTTCTTTTGAGGTGGAAAATGGGAAAGAGATGACAGATAAAGACACTGGCGATGTTAAAACAGACAAAGACGGAAATATTATGTATTTCAAACAGTACAATGATGTAAAGTTCAAAAAGGTTAAGATTTGCGAGAAGGTTGATTTCGAATCGGATGATACTGGTGCTAGCAATGACAGCTCTTTTGCTGAGGATGAAGAAGATACGTTCTAAATAAATATTACAAAAGGGGTGGGTAACTGCCCCTATTTTTTTTAAGGAGAAAATATGAGTAATTTTGATAAAGATACGATGATAGTTTTAAAAACAGAACCAAAGAGCAGCAAATGGCGTAAGAAGTTTATCAGGAAGATTAGAAACATAGCTATAGAAACAATACAAGAAGTGAATTATGAGAATTTCAAAGATTTCACTTATCTAGTAGCTTGTACCATTGATGGACAATCAGTGTTTATTACCTACCGACCATTTAAAGGGTTGGTTAAGATGACGAGTTCTTTAGAAAAAACACTTATGTCAACAGATGAAGAACTTATGCTAACAGATGAAGAAGGGCGAAAGATTTATCTTGTAAACATGGACGTTTATTACAAGAATAAGAAGCAAGGAAAGGGGCAAAAGGGACAAGAGGAAAAAATTGGTTTTTTTGGCAAAATAAAGAAGAAGCTTGGCTTCCTATGGCGATAGGTAACAGCCGAACTTCTACTAGAAAAAGGACTGTCAGAAGAAAATTGAAGCCTTTTATAATCCCTGACGGTTTTGAAATGATAGTTGATACTAGGGAGCAAAAGCCTTACCCTCTAGTTGATGTTCCTCACATAGTGGACACTGTTCGAAAAGGTGATTACACTATAAAAGGAATGGAAGAAACTTTCTGTATAGAAAGAAAACAAATGAGTGATTTTTATTCATATATCGGAAAAGAAAGAGTCCTTAAAACTGATAGAAAAATGACTGAGTTTCAAGATATAGTCAAAAATGGTGGCTTTGTCGGGCTTGTTATTGATTGTGATGAATCAGAAATATTAAGAGGGTCTAGGTTTTCTAAGGTATCCCCTGAGGTCGCACGTCAATTTATTGTTTCATGGGAACTCAGAGGTTTCCATGTATATATGAACAAGGACAGGTCAGCTTGTGAGAGGTGGGCGGTTGATAGAGCTATCAAGTTTTATAAAAAAAATAAAGGTTAGGCTAAATGGCTATTGGTGGAAAAAACGGTAAGAAAAAAGAAAACATATATGACCAGATTGCCAAACAATACGGACATGATCTCACCATGAAACCGAAAAGTTCTCGTGGTGAAAAGAAAGATTATACTGTTAACTTTAGGACTACTGATGATGTTGGGCGAATGTTTAGAATTTTGAGAGAACAGTACAGTAGTATTTATCCAGAAAAAAGTGACTTGGCTCGTGTTATTTTTAATCACGGAGTAAAGCTTGTTTGGGCTGTCCTTGATTGTGATGAAGGGGGGCTTGATAGGGGTGAGTTTGAGCTAGCTCTTGAAATGGATGAATTGAGGGAAAAAGAGGACTTTCTTGAGGATTTAATTAATATGAAGAAAAGGTATGAAGACGGTATCAACAAAGGTTTGAGCACTAATGAACAAATGGAATTAGGAATCAAGAGAGCTTTGCAGAAAGCACCAGACAAAATGTCTAGGGATGCAGGTTTTAAGAAGGTGGCAACACCTATGATGATGACAGAAGGAGGTAATTAATGCTTGGTTTTGATAAAAATGATATACATACTATGATTGATATAGAAACATTAGATACTACTACTAATGCTATTATAGTTCAGATTGGAATGGTTTTGTTTAATGAAGATGGTCTCATTAAAACAAAAGTGGTGAATTTGGATTGGAAAGAACAAATGACTGTTGATAAGAGAACAATGAGTGCCGATACTCTTGCTTGGTGGATTGAAAGACCTAATATTCAAAATATATTCACTTATAATATCGATAGACATTGTCTGGATTTAGGGCTATCCAAAATTGTGAAGGAATGCTGTACTGCTGATTACTTTTGGAGCAAAGGTTCTTTTGATTACGATATTTTAACTGATGCTTTTATTGGGTGTCACACCTGCTTTGAAAATCCTTATCCTTGGAATTACAGAAACATCAGGGACTATAGAACAGCTAAATCCATAGGGGAAATGATGGGAATAACAGAAAGCAACCACAACTCTCACGATGCTCTCGGGGATGCTGTTAACCAAGCAGAAAACTTGTTAAAAATTCTTAAAAAAGTGAGGGCTATGTGAAAACAGAAGATGACTCTTTGGGCGGTATACATTTTAGTTTCCCTGCTTTCAAGGGCGGTAATAATCAACTCGTACAGTTTAATAAGATATTTGAGGAGTTAGGTGAATTTGAGGCTGAATATAAATATGGTGAAAAGCTTACTCTTGCTTGCGTTATGGAATTATTTGATGGTTTACATAGTATTGAAACTTTCATAAGAAATTTTGTAGATGGAGATTTGGCATTAAGGGCGAAATATGAAGTGTTAAAGAAAAATGTCAATAGAGGGTATTATAGTAAAGATATTGAAGATGCTCTAAGGCTTTTACATCCTAGTATGTTCAAGCAGGAAGACGGGAGTGGAAATGAATAATATAGAAGTGACAGTTACTAAATTAACAGGAAAGAGCCTACTGGATAAATCAGTGGGCTTTACTGTTGGGTCAGAAATAAATTGTAAGAATATTGGTGGTTTTTATCGCTCCGAACACAGCCCATCTAGGACTCAGTTATTTTGGGTTGAAATGAGAAATATCCCTTCATTTGTGGCAATGCATCTGGCTAGGCATAAAATAGGGTTTGAACCTTTTATAAAGTCTCTAAGAGATGATAGGGGAGGCACAGGAAAAGAGGACAGAAATAGCCCTGTTGATATGGCTATACTGCTTAACGCTCAAGCCTTAATACATGTTTGCAGGAAGAGATTATGCAAATTGCATCCTCACGAGGAAACTAGAGCGGTTGTTGAAAGGATCAAGGGTGAGATAAAGGGTATTGATAAAGAATTGTATGATAATCTAGTCCCTGATTGTATTTACAGGGGTGGGTGCAAGGAATTTAAAGCTTGTGGGTATTATAAAAACTATGTAAGACATGAACTTTTAGAAAAATCCGAATGGAATGTTATTGAAGTTGATACGGTTTTGCAACAATTGATTAAGATTGGATTGGTGAGGTGATTTTTTTTGCTTGACTTCGTTTCTAGCTATGTTATAGTTAATCACAGTCAAGAACGGAGGTGTGAAAATGAAAGTAACATATCTAGGTCGAAAGAGAGAAAAGTTTGAGTGGGAAGCTATCAGTGAGCTTAGAAAAGAAGCGAAAAAGTATAATATAAATATCGGTAAGTCTGTAATTATCGGTGATAAAATAACTATCGGTAATTGGACAGATATCTACACCAATGTAACTATTGGTGATCATGCAACTATGGGTAAATTTGCAATTATATGTGATTCTGCAATTATTGGTAATGGTGCAGTTATCGGTGATTCTGTAACTATCGGTAAATTTGTAAATATCGGTGATGAAGTAACTATCGGTAATTGGACAGATATCTACACCAATGCAACTATTGGTGACTTTGCAACTATTGGTGACTTTGTAACTATTGGTAAGAATGTAACTATCGGTGAAGATGTAACTATCGGTGATGGTGTAGTTATCGATGATGGTGTGACTATCAGTGATTCTGTAAATATATATAAGAACGTAACAAAAAAAAAGGTGTGAAAATGAAAACGACATATCTAGGTAGTAAGAAAGAAAAGTTTGAGTGGAATGATATTAACGAGCTTAGGGAAGAAGCGGAAAAGTATGATATAACTATTGGTGACTTTGCAGATATCGGTGACGATATCATTATCGGCGAGCGTGCAACTATTGATGACTTTGCAGATATAGGTGACAATGTAATTATAGGCAATGATGTAACTATAGGTGATTTTGCAATTATTGGTAATTCTGTAATTATAGGTGGTTTTGCAGATATCGGTGATGGTGTAACTATATATAAAAATGTAGCTATCGGTAAATGGGTTGTTATCGACAAGTGTGTAACTATCGGTAAATTTGTAAATATAGGTCAAAATGTAAATATATGCGAGAACATAAATATTGGTGATTCTGCAATTATCGGCGGTGATGCAGATATCGATGATTCTGTAAATATCAGCAATTCTGTAACTATTGGTAAGAATGTAACTATCGGTGATTCTGTAACTATACATCAGAACGTAACTATCGGTGAAGATGTAATTATAGGTGATGATGTAACTATCGGTAATTCTGTAACTATTGGTGATGATGTGAGCATCGGTCATAATGTAACTTTACTCCTTCGTGCGAAGGTTGCCGAAGGTGTAATGATAACAAAAATCGTCCATCTCTTTAACGAATATAAGTATAGTTTATCTGGTTTCGCAGATGACAGAACAGGTATTAAATACGTTCAAATAGGATGTTTCACACGAACAATTGAAGAATGGGATAATGTTTTTTGGAACAAAGATGAAGAGTTTCCAGAGGGTAGTGAACAAGGTAAGTTAAGATTGGAAGCTTACCCGAAGATGAAAGCTATGATGGAGATGAGTTGATGTGTTACGGTAACGGATGCAAGAATGAGAGAAAAGACGGCGAATGCCTCTTTGGTAACGGGCATCGCCACCCCGACGAATGCGTCGTTGTTTATGACGAAATAAAAGACAAGATTCAAGACTCTGTTGACAAACTAGCGGAAGATATTGAATCAAAACACCCTGTCGGTCGGGAATGGGTTATTGACATGATAAAAATAGAGGTTGAATTATGACTGAATATTATACAATAAGAAAAAACGGAAAGTATTACGGCAGGAATTATTGCGGTTATACTCAGAGTGAAACCAGCGCAGGAATCTACCCGAAAGATGAGGCAATTGCCTACTGCAAAAAATTTATTAAAAGCAATGATAAATTTGAGGCAATCCCAGTATCCGAACACAACACCTACTTGAAGGATGCTGTTATTGCTGACTTAAAACAACAAGTTACAGACTTGCAAAAGGCTAATGAGCAACTAGAATCTTCACATGATACAGTATGGCAGGAGTTGGTAGAACTCAAGGACGTTTTGACCTATATGGGTGTAGATTTTCAAGAGAGGATAGTTAAATAATGTCGATTTGTATTGGTTTAATGAAGAAAACAGGGAGCTAGACATGGATATAATAAGAAAGATATGCGAAAATTGTACATGCTTTAAAAAAACTTTAGACGGTGACGGTACTTGCGGAAATGACGGCAAGGCGTGCCATAGTAGCGAAAAATGCAGGATAGATAATTGTACAACACAACACGAAAAGCTGAAACAAATGAAGAACATGGTTCTTAATAAATCACTAGCTGAGATGCTTGGCGTGTCGGAAGAAGAAGCAAAAGAAATTGTAAAAAATAATGATATAAAACTGGGCATGGAGTATTACTCTGAAATGAACTCGTGTGATAATCCAACAATTAAGGCAAGACCGCACAACCCTAATTTTGATGATGAATAAGAGGACTGTTCATGAGTGAGAAAAATATTGAGATTGATAATCTCAAACAGGAAAACGAAAAATTGAAAAAGCAACTCGCTGAATACGACGAATGTTACAATGGTGAATGTTTTGACACTGGCAAGGCTTATCATATAGCTAAAAAACGAGCAGAAGAGTTTTTTAAAGGGGGGCGGGAAGATGATTAAACTAAAATTTAGGGCATGGATAAAAGACATTCAATGCATGGTAAATGTGGTAAGTGTTAATTTTGAAACAGCAACCATCACATGTTACATACCTAATAGCACTGAAACCAGTACCGCTTGTGCGTACAGTTTTAAGGATATCGAACTAATGCCACTATTCGACTCTTTTACCGCTGGCGAAGTTTTCGAAGGAGATATGCTGAAATGCACTAATTCTGAGGGGGAAACGTACATCACAGAATTAGGCAAAGGTGGCGTTATAGAAATTGACAGTTACTCTGACTACGAATCAACTCGTTTAGATTGGGCTATCGATAATGACGATATTTGCGATTTTGAGATTGTAGGCAATATCTACGAGAACCCTAAGATACTGAGAAGTACATAAGCTTGCTGCAAAAAGAGATAAACGAAAAACAGCGAGTAATGGTAGATATATTATCTAAGAATATAACCCACAAGGAGATATAGAAATGAGCAAAATTAAGGATATCCAAGCAGACTTCGAAACAAGCAAAAAAGCCTACGATTTAGGGCTGAAACGTGAAACTACTTTTTACTGGCATACAGAAACTGAAAAACTATGGGTGAGGTTTACGGACAAAGAAAGTGACTTTTTCAGGGAACTAGAAGACGGGAGAGCCGAAGACGGTGAAACAAGGGCTTTTCTCATACCTGCGTACTCAGTAGAAGAAGTGCCGTTGCCCACAGGTGGAATCACTATTGAAGGAAAACGTTCATTCCCTGTTACTGATCTTGGCGACAATGCTATTAAATGGGTATTTTATGACAAGTCTGAGCGTGAATGGCTTGAACAAGATACATACACAATCATAGATGCTACCGAAGCTACAGCACGTCTAAAATCGGCTATCTGGCTAATCGAGAACGAGCCAGAAGCTAAGCAGTGGTATACAGTCAGTGGCTACTTAACAGGAAAAGGTGATGAAAGCTAACGAGGTACTTGTCACAATAAGCAGGGGCATTGACAGCCTATGCGTGAACTACCCTGAGATGTTTAATTTTATACCAAAGAGGTCGAGAAATGAAAGATAAAGAGCTATCAGCAAAAATGGTTTACCAGAAAGGCAACCATAGATATTTTAAACTAAGCGAACTAGTCACTTGTAACTGTGATGGTGAATGGATAAGATTCGACGAACCATGGCGTGAAGAAACAGACTTGGTTTGTATAGTTGATACACCCACGCACAATGAAAGATTGATGTATCCTGCGACTTGTATTGACGAAAAGTACAGCCGTTCGATTCACATAATGGGTGGAGATATTACTCCGCACGATAATAACCAGCCGTTAATAAGTATCAATAACCTCATCAGCATACTCGCAGACCGCAACCATATGAATGCACGCATGGGATATTTCGATTTTTAGCCTACTGGTTGCCTCTGGCTTGGTTTTGTCGGTCGCAATGCTATACATACTGTATCAAGCGTGGTCGCTCACGTTACAGGCGAGATTTAGGCGGTCGAGCATTGACCTAAAAGTGTGCAATAAAAAAGGTGAAGAAGATGAATAGAATGCTTAGTAGGAAGACGCAAGTAGCAAAAAAAACACACCAATGTGAATGGTGTCTAAAACTAATAAGAGACAAAGAAGTATACGAAAGAACCACAGCTATACACGAAGGAGAGTTTCAGTCCTATGCATTACATCTCTTTTGTTCAGCACAGATTGAAGAAGTCTTTTATCACCCCGATTATACAGACAACGGAGAAAACACTTTCGATAGTCTATGGAATTTTTACGACCACATTAAAGGGAAAGGGAAAGATGAGGAGTGAAACAATGATGAAATATACAGTGGAGTTTATCCATACGGTTGGTATAAAATATGAAACAACCATAGAGGCTAAAAGCCTTGATGATGCTAACAAACTGGCGAAGGAGCTTATTGACACATGGGATGTGTTCGACAACTGCGAAGTTTACGAAACAGACCAAACTGGGTTGAGTCTGGAATTAGACCGTGTATACTTTGATTGGTAAGATAAAAAAAGGGGCTTAACCGCCCCCTTCCTTACTTCTTCGTATGGTCTGCGTGACCAAAGTTCGCACCCAGATATTTAACAAGATTGTAAAATCTGAACAAAGCCGTTCCTGACTTCGGCACTGGCACACCTGTCATAATTACAGCTACACCACCGACAACCGTCAATATGTTGTCGATTGTTAGGTATTCTTTCATTAGTTCCATAAATTCCATAATACACTCCTTGCTTAGTACAACCAAGCTACATTATTTTTTTTATCATTATCGATATCTGCATGTATAAAGCTCTCTGAGATTCCTACCCTTGTAAACCCTGCTAAGTATAAACCTTTTAAAATTAAGCCTCGTCTGCGACTATCGTTAGCAGATATATCGACTGCTACGCCTTTTGTATGGGAACTATTAGCAACGCCCCCGATATATTCATTATGCTTTTCGCATCGATAACCAGACGTGATAACAAAAGGTATTCCAGCAATCTCACGAGCCTTGTTTAGCATCTGCCTTAGTTCCACGCTAAGCACATACCCGCCACAGCAGGAACATCTAAACTCGTCATCATTAAAATATTCTTTCATCAAATCCTCTTATTTATAGCGTCATGACTGCCACGCAAGCTTGCAAGGTCGACGGCAACACTATTTACTTTTTCATGTAAAGAACCTATCATCCGCAGATTATCCTTTTGTATCTCTGCAAAAGTTTTACTGTTTTCACTCTGGTTTTCAACCACGACTTGTAACAGCTCTGTTAATTTCTCGTCTGTTTTGTCCTGTCGTGTGTCTATACGGTTGACCTTGTACCATAATGCCCCTGCTAATAAACCAGCGAGTGCCTTAATAACCGTTTCTGACGAAATATAACCCAATACATCGACCATCTAGACAACTTGCAGGTGTATTCTGTCAAAATCTTCTAAACCACCATTCGCATTCGAACATATCAATTGCACAGTCGAAGCAGTAACAGCGAATATGCTAACAACACTATCAGCAAGCCCACCAACTCTAGCACCTGATGCGACTATTGACGAATTTGCATCGACAGGGTTAGTAAAGGTTATGGTATAATTACCAGTTGAGTTTTTAACAATGCTAGATATATTGTAGCCTCTCACTAACGACACACTCACGCCATCAAAAAGACCATAAGCCGTAAATAACCTGTCTTGTATCGACTCTGAAAAACTATTCAAATTGTAACCTGTTGCCATATCTGCCTCCTTTTATTATGCAAAAACACCGAATTTTTCAGGCTTTAATCCTGCCTTGGTTTCGCCTTTTTCGTCCAAATAATAAAACTCTCGCTGATAAACTCTTTCATAAATAGCCAAGTTTTCAGCATTTTCAAAAACTTCCTCATATGTTCCTAAGTCCACAAGATTATCAAAATTACAAGAGTAATTTCGAACTAAAGATAATGATTCGTTCCCTCTTGCGACTGTTTGAGTTTTTATCAAACCGTGAGTATAATTACCATGATTATCTAAAAAACCTTTTACTTGTAATTCACCCTTGAAAGCTATCAAATCAGGGCAATAAATAATTTTATCCGTCATTATGCAATCCTTATCTCTGACGCTGTTAACGCCCTATCATAAATTTTTATATGGCTAATATGTCCGTCAATAAAACCAGCGACCCCATTATTACTACCGATACTTATAGTTGTTGCATTATAAGCTAGCTCCGACCTTACCCCTGTATTCGCAATTAGTCCATTTTCGATTATACCATGCGAATCCCCCATCACAAAGCCAAGCCTACCATTCCCTGAGACATTAGTCGATATAAACGCACCCGCCCAAAAACTATATAAGCTTGCCCCAGATAAATATAAATAGTAGTCACTTACACTACCTGACCCAGTGAGTTGAAATATTGACTGATTTGAACCTGTGCCACCTGTTGTAGCAACATCGCAAATGAAAGTCAGCTCATCTGCTTCCGCTGGGATATTTCCATCTAGCGAAAGTGTTACAATGTCGTTTGCTCTTGTGCTTGGTGTTGTCGTTGTTGATATGTAACTAACACCCTTGCTTGTTTCAGTGAATTGACCACCCCAAACATAAAGCCCGGAACTGCCATCACCTGAACCAGTACCCAGCCCATCAAAATCAAGATAGATTGTAGCACTCGTGTCATTTACTGTTGCTGTTGCGGTTGCGTCAATCCTGATTTTGCCATTTGCTAAAACAGTCAGGCTTGAGCTTTTTAGATTTGTCGGTGCAAGCGTTTTAGTAGCCAAATCCACATGAAGACTGACACTACTACCGAATTGAGTAGCATTAAAGGTAATGTAAAAATCGGCAACCTCGTCTGCCTCAAGAAATATAGTCTGTGTATAGTCATTACCTAGCGTAATAGGCATTGTGTATATTTGGTAGATATAATGCTGTTGTCCTGACACTGCTGTCCTATACAACTTATCAGCGGTCAATTCGCCATCTGGTGCGGTTGTCGCATTAGTGGTTACACCCATATTGTTTTTTATCCACGCTGAATCTGTAAAATCTTCCGAATGCAACGCATAATTAGTATGTGAGCCTTCAATCAAAAGCCCCTCTTTTTCGAACCTAGGCTCATCAACTGCTGAGTATTTAATCACCCCGTATCTATTTAGATAACTACCTGTGCTAGCTCTGGTCAGATTAACTTCCCCTGCCCCCTGTGATATGTTTAAATCGTTTTTAAGAGGGATATGCGATAAAGGGTTACCAACATTACCAACAGATTTATTATCGTAAGATAGGGCATATATATCAATCCAGCCCGTACCCACTGCTACAGGGTCAATAATATTATTATCTAACTGATTGAGGTATATCTTGCCATCAGAACCGCTCACAGTGTCACCTATGTCGTATGGTGACCCAGTAGGATAAACGCCTCGATAATTAGCAGAGCCTTGAGCTGATAATGCCGAATTGCTAGCAGAGATAGTATTTGCATCTACATTTTGCTCACTTGTATTTATTGCACTTGCGGTATCATTTGCTTGGTCAGCCCATGTATTTATGGCTGGAATTATACTCGCTTCTAAATCTTCAAAAGCCGAATCCGCTAATTCGTTAAAATTTTCTGGGTTATCCAGATTTGGGGGGCTTTGGGTAAAATTTGGTACGTTTTGATTTATAGCCATCTTTTCACCTATTGTTTATTTCAAGATTATCATATGTTTATATATAATACTTTAAGTAATACTTTCAAGTTCTAATGAACAAAAAATAGCGCTAGGGTCTGAAACTACTTCTTCAAAAGACCTGTAAAAGCCGTATACAAGGAAAGCTTCTCTTTCCCCACCGCCATCATATATTGCAGGTCTAGCCCTTTCGTTAACCAACTTCCTGAACAAAATAGAAAGTTTGGCAGGGTTTACAAATACGCTATAGTTGTTTCTTTTCTGGTAAACACCTTGTTTTAGGGTAACGTTGCCTGTTTCGGAGTCTATATTTGTTGTGGAAAAGTCATTAATACCAGCGGAAGCCCCATATCTCGTAATACCAGCTTCATAAGATTTTCCAAATGTAAAAACACCCACACCTAAATCCGTACCTGAATCATTGCCGTTTATTGTTATATCAGTGGTTACATTAACCCTCGCAGGGATGGTTATAACTACATCACCCTTGTAAGCCAAGTAAGGGTCTTGCGTCACGTATTCAAGCCAAGAAGAAACAGTGTTCACTTTCAAAGGGATTGTTTTATTACTCAACTCTTCTTCCGTTATCTCACCTTTATCCTTTGTAGACACTACCTGTATAGAGGTAGCATTTGTGAGATTGAAGAAACCCAAAGAATCGTTTAGAGATGTATCAACGGAAAATGTGATATTTGCTGACGAGGTAGTTTGAGTATTTGTTATAGGGTCAAGCATGGCATATTTATTAGTACCTCTTAACTCTTCCCAATCGACAATTGTTGAAACCCAAAAATCAGTACTAGTGTTAGGTAAATTTCCAGTGTTCGAGTCTTGCAGGGATTTGTATAGAACCCCGTCTACTGTTCTTGCTTTTGCATCCTTTGTATATGTTACAGTACTGTCGTAAACATCATAATCAGATATTTTCAAGTAAGCATCGGGTTGTCTCCCAGTGCTATCATCCAGAGCCTTGTAAACCCTATGGGTGGAAGTCAATATATATTCGGAATCTACAGTAGAAACAGCAGAAGAAACCCATAAGGTTTCTCCTATATCTGGCTCTGCTATGTTAATTCCATCTACAGCATAATCTATATTTTGTTCCAATGTTATTATTCTCATATATTAGCTCTCCTGTACAGGCAAACCTAGTACTTGTATTTCATTAAGCTTATTATAAGTTAATTTAGTGTTTTTTGCTATTTCTAGCAATGACTTTGTTGCAAAATCTCCATCACTACTTGAGGTTTCTGGGGAATAGGAACTAGCCGTTGTTGCTGAGTCTAGCATTCTCTTGCTCCTGTCATGAGGAATAATAGTTCCAGCTTGGTCAGGGATGAAAAGCTCCCACCCCTTTTCACCTACGATAGATGGTTGATTGAGTTTAGGTCTACCACCTTTTTCAAAAGTGTCAAAGCCACCAAACCCATCACTGCCGAAACCGTCATCTTCGCTTATGGAGTCTATCGCATCGCTTATACTCATCCCGAAAGAGTCAGAGAAAGATGTGGATGAAGGTTCGCCTTCAAAGGAAAAAGTTTGGAAGGAAGCCATTTGTTTTTGGATAGCATCCATCACCTGAGCTGTACCTAGCTTGTTGCGGAACTCTTGCCCTTGCCCAACTTCTCTTTCTAAATAAGATGAGTAACTCTCACGGATGTTATCAAAATTACTTGTGAGAACTTCTGTACCAAGATAAGAATCTTTTAAAACTTGGGCGTATCTGTTTGATGCATCTGCTGAAAGTTGACCAAAACGGACAGAGCCTTCTAATGCGTCTAGTGTTCTTTCGTTAGGTCTGGCATCCAGAAGGTCTCCTATTCCAGCCAAAGCACCATAACCATCCTTAGCTATCTCGTCATAGTTAGTCCCTATATATTTGCCAACAGCACCTGATATCAGCTCACCTAAAGACCCAAATGCCTTAGCAACTAACATGCCACCGCCTGTGGGAGCAACAGCACCGAAACCTACAAGGGCTTTGGATAGAAAATTGTCCACCATGTCTGTTCTTTTATTATCAACTAAACCAAATTTTTCAGTGAAAGCTGATTCGATACCTTCTATTACCGATCCACCGTAAATAGCCGACCAAGCATTAACATCTGTCAACGCTCCTGCTATCTGATCCATGCTAGCACCCATGGCGATACCGCCCACACCAGCACTAAGAACGTGTGTTCCACCTCCAAAAGCAAAACTCTCTGTCGCTCCTCTCATCAATGCACCGTTTGTAGCTTCATCCATTGCTGATAACCCCGTGTTCTTTTGCAATGATTGGCGGAAGGTTTCAGCCTCGTGTTTAGGAATAATCATCTCACCTTGGTGAACCATGGCTACTTGGTCTTGTTTTACCTCGTATGCACCAATATCAAAGAAGTTCATTGCTTGACCCCAGCCAACAAGAGATGAAACACCCTTTTCAACTGCGATTTTAGCTATTGCGTCTGTAACTGTTCTAACCATAGAACGCCAAAACCCCTCCCAGTATTCCTGAAAGGTTTTCATTTCTCCAACCAAACCATCAAAAAGTACGTCTGATAAAGTGCTTTCAGTAGAGGAGGCAAAACCAGTAGCGATGCTGGCTACATCGTCATAGTATTTACCCCACATTTCCTTCATACTGACTATGAATTTTCTTTGCGAGAGTGTTTCTGCTTTTATCGCTTCATCGGCTTTTTGCTCTCTAAATGCCAACCTTTCTTCCTCGGCTGTGCGATAAATGCGATTTTGCATAACAGCTATCTCTTCTTCTGTAGCACCAACAAATTCGGCATATTCTTCAAGAGCATCCATCTTTAATTTGACACTTTGTGCTATCTTGGATTCTTCTCTAGTGAAAGGATCAAACTCCTCAGCTAACTTAAATGTCTCTTGGCGGTACTGGGCTTCTATCTTTGCTTGGTCATCTAAAAGTTTTTGTTTTTTAGTAAACTCTCTTTTTGTTTTATTGTTTAGGCGTTCTTGCTCTTTCATCGCCTTCTTTTTTTCTTTTTCAGATAAATCGTCCAAAGCCTTAAGTCTTGCTTTGTCCGCTAGTCTTTGGAAAATATTAAACTGCTCAGTGGTAGTTTTTAATGCCCTTACTTTGTCTATCATCTTATCATACTTAAGATTAATCTTGTCTTGAGCAGTACCGAAGTTTTGAATCATTAAAACATCAAAGACTTTGTTGTCCTTATCTTGTTTTAATTGACGACTATCAGCCTTTGCTAAACCTTTTTGAAAAGGTATTCTAAGTGCATTATTTAACTCATTTGTCATCTTGGCAATATGTTCACCATCGACAAGAGCTTCTATTCTTTGCTGTGCTATCGTTGTATCTAATTCTATGAGTTTTTGTTTTTGTGATAATTCTACTTCTCTGGCTTTCCTAATTCTGTCCATTTCTTTTATAATTTCATCAGGGTTCGCACCAGCACCTAAGTTGCGAAAAGCTTGTTCGTAAAGAGCATGGTTAGAAGCAAAACCATCCATTTTCTTCTTTATTCTATCTAAATTGTTATAGATATAAGCTAAAGCTTCACCAGCGACTATAATCAAGGCTGTTGGTAAAAAGGTCATCATGGAAGCCTTAAGAGCCTTGAGGCTTATGTTGGTGGCGATAAGAGCTGATTTTAAGCCCTTAGTCCCTGTAGTTGCCGTGGCTACGGATACAGTATATGCCTTCATACCCACACCCATAGAACGTATAGCAATCACTGAGTTTTTCATCAAGTTAAGGATAGGAGAAAATACACCCTTCCATGCCAGATAAGCAGCAGTTATCTTGCCAGCCCATTTGAAGATTTCCTGATTACTGGACAAGAAAGCCACGGTAGCCTTTGTGAATTTTATCACAGACATGGTTACTTGGGATAAGGCATCGGATATTTCCACAGCCCATCGAGACAGAGTACCATCTTTACGTAAATTATCTATAGTTACCAAGGCTGTAGCTAGTTCTCTTTTTAACACTCCCAAGAACCCAGCTTCACCTATTTCTTTTGTGAATAACATGAACTCATCTGACAGGTTAGAAACAAGACCATTAAATTTGGTCATTTGGCGAGCCATCGCTCCACCGAAACGTTCCTTTATTCCTTTTTCCATAGCATCCCAAAACTCATCCATATCTGGGACAGCTTTTGTCAAATTATCCATTTCTTTAGCTGTTAAACCCAGCTCTTCTTTCATGATTTTAAGCGCAGGGATACCACGCTCTGAAATCTGCAAAAGCTCCTCTGCTGAAACTCTACCTTTGGCTGATATCTGAGTGAAAGCTCTAACCACACCATTAAGGTCTTCTTTGCCACCACCAATAGCGGAAACAGCATCACCTATAAGAGGAAGCATTCTGGTAGCCTCTACACCTGATGCGGTCAGCTTGTTGAAAGCATCTGCCGTTTCTCTTAACTGAAAAGGAGTTTTTTTAGTGAAGTCTACAATCCAAGCCATAGATTCCCTAGCTTTCGCAGACGAACCTGACAGGGTTACTAGTCTGGTTTGCAGAGTCTCAAACTGACCTGACGTGTCAGCTATTTGTCGACCAATATTATAGGTCAAACGTAATGCCGACATGGCGGTATTTAAACCAACAAATGCGACAGTAAGCCCCTTGATTGACCTTGTCGCACTTTTCATGTTTTTTTCTGTATTTTGCTTAAATTCTTTTAAGTTTTTATTTGCGGTGGATTCAAAATTTTTGATTATTCGTGTAGCTTGTCCTAAATCCTTTTGAATGGCTGAAATATCTGCTCCGATACCTATTACCATATTCTCTAAAATATTTGCCATTTATCGATCCTTTTTATTTTTTATTAAGGATAATTTCACCAGAATCAAGCCCTTCTTTAATCCATTCATCCATAGCTTCTAAGCCAGTATTAACTTCAATATTTATTGCTTTGCGGTGGTAATCTTTAAGATGAGGGATTGAATTTTCAGGTGTAGCTGGTTTACCGTTTTTCCCACCAAACGATGAAGCTATATTCCTAAGAACTGAAACCAAAATACCGAAATTTACATCTTGGCGATACTCACCAATATGCTGTATCCTGTCCCATGCCGTCCATCGAATAAACTCTGACATTGGCATATGCTCTATCTCGGATAGGGTTTTACCAAGTGCCAGAGCTAATCGCATCTTTAAATGTTCCTCTGGACGGCTTCTTATTTTTTTTCGGCGTTATCCACTTCTTCTTCTGTAAAATTATTCAATCTTTTAGCCACTTCCAAGCATCTATCTGTAGCCTTAGTTGATTTGTTAGAAATAGCCTCAATGTCTTCCTCGGAAAAGATAAGCTTGCCTTTTTTATCACAAAGAGTAAAAGCCAACATGACTGTATTATAGTCAACATCTTTTTTTGCTATTTGTTCGCCTTTTTCATCAGTATCAAAAAGACACAATGAGCATTTGTTCCTGTCGCCTAGAGACATAGCTTTTACATATATCTCACCGCCCCACTCTGGAACTGAAACTTTTTCGATACCGATATCGCTAGCATTTAAAATTTGGTCTCTTGTTAAAATCATTTGAAAATCCTCCTAGTTATGGTTTATTAAGTTGCTGGTGTGTAAGTCTTAGTTCCTGAAACTCTCAACGTAGCCGTGAATTGGAAAGCATCATCAATCTCTGTTGAAGAATTTAGGTTTTTTACAAAGGCGTTAAACCCAAGAGTAGATGGGGTCGTTGTTCCATCGGTGAAAGTAACCAGAAATTGTTTCAGTGTCTGAGTATTGTTAGCCGAAATAAGTTCTGCGTGTTCAGGAATTTCTGAATCCCAGAACCCAGATACATCCATAGAACCACCATCTTTAAGACCGAGAATGAATTCCTTTACGGTAGATGTGTAATCTGTTACGTCAATCTCTGATGAATCGTCTCCAATAGGTGGGGAAAAACTATTAAGGTTGCCTATTGTTGACAATGCAGAAGAAGCGTCTGTCGTCTCTCCTATCTGTAAGAGCAATCCTTGTGTTGAATATTTAGCCATTTTTTTACCTCTTTATTTTAATTATCGTTTCCAAAAATATGGAACTCTAAAATTCTTCTGTAAGTCTTTGGTTCAACTTCTGAGTCATAATCTTCTTGTTCGTTTTTATATGTGGAAGTGAATACGGTTTCCTCTGAAAGTATAGCATTAGCAACTAACACTGAGAGAGTTTCTGTTTCTGAAAAAGTCTCTGCTACACAATCTATTTGAACCCATAATCTCCTATCATTCCTGTTATTGCTGGTTAACGTATTCATAGGCGTTTCAGCAATAACAGAGTATAGTATATATGGTGCTGGTTGATTCTGAGTAATTATAGACGGCGTTATCCGATTGCCGACTATATTCGATATATCTGTGTTAGTTGATAATAATGTATATAATTTACTTCTTAAACTCATTTACCACCATTACCTTTTAATTTACCACTTGAAAGTTTCTTTATAACTGAGTTTACCTGTTTTGTTAATTCATTGTTCAAGCTAGAAAATGTTGCTTTTCTTTGTGCCTCTATCGCTGGTCTAATAAATGGCTGAGGCTTCATGTGCCTTGGAGACTCCTCACCCTTCGCATATCTGGACGGATTATTGGTGAAGTGTCGACCTGTGCCATATTCAAGAAAATAGGCATAATGTGTATTGGTTTTACCCTTAATAGACCCTAGGCTAATAGTGCCTTTCTTCTTAATACCAACGAATACCATAGAGCGTCCACGTCTTCTGAATTTCTTGATATCAGCAGTAATAACTACATTATCGGCTATGTTACCTGTTGAGTATTTGCCAAACTTAGAAGCGTTTTTTTCTATCTGTTCCGCTAACGGCTTAGATGCTCTTTTAATAGCAGGACGCAGAACCTTAGTTCCCTGTTGCTTAGGGTCTAGTTGCTTAAACACCTCTTTGAATTTGGCAACGACATCATCAGCACCACGAACACCAGACTGTTTAAAAGCCATCATTTCACCTGTCTAAGAGTCTCCATTTCCAGTAAATCTCGTTTTGTACTACCCATTGGAACAATACTTAATATATTATAATAATCGTTATTGTAAAGGACTTTATCACGAACACTTAAAGTATCAGTATAACGAATACGCATAATGACTTTTTGCATAGAGTTGGTTGAGTCCTCGTTAAACTTTTCTTTACCTATACGAAAAACAACCTCAGCCCAAACCTTGCCAGCGGATACAAAATTCTCTACATCTTCCCCAAACTCGTTTTTGGATTGAGAATATGAGAATAATTCAATCCTTTGAGACAGCGAGCCAGACGCTTTATTAATATAAGGCATTATACCCTCGGTAATTTATAGTTATTTAGTAGCGTATCTATTGCTATCGACCGAGGCAGGTCAGCCACCGTGCCTATAGACGCAAAGTAAATAGTTTCCCTATTTTGATAATAAGAACCAACCAAAAGAAGGATGGCGTTTTTCAAACCTGCTGGTACTGTATCAGCGGTAAGTCCATAGCCAGCGGTCGTGTTTATTTCAACAACTGCTGATTCTGATAAAGTCTCAGGGAATGATTGCCCATCTTTTACTTCTATGTAGGAATCATAATCGGTAAAGACTGTTTTATATATATCTGTGGATAGGGTTTGCACGTCACCAGCAGTATCAGCATATGTAACAGATACAACTTCTTGTATTGGTAGTTTGTAGAGCTGCATAGGCGAGTAAAAACCGTCTAGTATCATTTTCCATGATTGAGTGATAAGAGGTCTGCCCGTATAAGTCTCCACATACTCTCTACCTAGTTGAATAAGAATGGATATTAAACTGTCCTCTTCTGTTCCATCAACACGCAAGTGTAATTTAGCTTCTTCCAAAGTTACAGGTTCTATTGATGGGTCAACGGTTCTTTGCAATAACATCACTTACTCTCTTTTTTTTCTTTATTACCATGGATAGTATTTTTTTTACCTTGTTTAGCTTTTCCAGTGCTTCCTTTATTAATCTGTTTTTCACTTGTCGCTTCTTCTTGAATGATACTGCAAAGGTCTTGAGATTCCCACGCTCTGGCTTTTTTTTCATCAAAAAAATACTCCTTGCCTTTTTCAAAACATTTTTCAGGTGAAGGGACTGTTGCTTTCATTAAAACTTTGTATCTTTTCATACCAACCTCTTTTTTTTCTTGTCTAGTTTCTTACAAGCCCCACCAACGGAGGATGACTGATGAGGCTAAAAAACACTAGAGAACCACCCCTAGATTATTTATACTTGGCTAGGACTTGCTATAGCTCCACCATTACCAACTACAGAAGCATCGTCCGTTACTGGAACACTTCTGCCATCTGAAACTAGACAGATAACGCCATCTACAACAGCATTAGCAACTGTTCTAGTCACTACAGCACGAAGATATGTGTTAAGCGGTCTTTCGATAGCGATTCTGAGAATTTTATTATCACCAGAAGTTGCATCAGCTGTAAAACTAACAGAAGCACCTGTAAGATCAGCCATATCAGAACCGTTACTTTCTTCGCCACCTTGGATTTTTAGACCAAGTACGGATGCATCTGTTACATCACCGAAGATAGCGTCAAATTCAAATGACTTAGCGTTAGCAGTGGAAACAAGAGAACTGTTTACCGCTGTTGTTCCAGCAACTTGAGAATTTGCCACTCTGATTATTTTTGTATCGTTAATTGTTTGCATTATTTATACTCCTTATGCCTTGATTTTAAGTCTGATAAAAGCTTCTTCTAGCATTGGCGCACCATCTACTTGTGAATTAGATATGTAACCAATCTGGTTTGTTTCTGCGTAAAGCTGGTCAAGAACTCTTATGCTTGGGGCAAGAGCTTCTTGTATCCAATAGTTCGAGAAATCACCGAAAATAGCTGCGTAAGTACCAGCAGTGACTGATGATGGAGCATATTCAGAAAGAGTGATTCCGTAGCCGTTGAGGTTACCGAAAATATCATCTCTAGCACCCATCATATTTACGTAATAATTACCTTCTGAGTTTTTAAGGTTTGCAATTTCACGATATACGAGTCTATGCATAAGGTATTTAGCGTTCACAAGATAAGGTGATTTAATTCCTGTTACCATCTCCCTGAGAACGTCCATATCAATTTCACCTGATGTAGATGATTCGATATCTCTATTTGTAGAAATACCTTCGTCTGACGCTGCGAAAACACCAAGTGGCTTATTGACTCCATCACCATTCATAAAAGCATTCTCTGTCAACTCAGCGTGAGCCTTCGCAAGTTGAGGGATGATGATATCACCCTGAAAATTGGTTGTGTTGCGAAGAAGAGTCTCAGATGCTTTAAGCTTGGCTTTTACATCGTGAGGCTTAAGTGATCTGCGTCCAAATCCCACCGATGTTTCAGGTTGCTTTGTAACCTCTCCACCCCATTCAGCAGAAGCTTCTATTTTGAGTTCTGGGAAGCCAATACCTTTGTAGTTATTGACTCTAAAGATTCTAGCCATTCCACGGAAAACAGTTGCGTCATCAACTTGCTTGATGTACTCAGAGCTGAAATCTGCTTCTGAAAGATAACCAGCATTAGGGTCGTTGGATACTGTTGAGCCATTGATAGCCTTGAGAGAATCAGCACTACCACCGAGGAGATACGAAGCAAAAGCTTCTTTATACTCAGCAGAAGCGTATTTGTTTTCAGGTGCTTTCTTGCTGTGGCTAGATACTGTCACATTGCCATCATCTCCAAAATTGAGAGATTCGTAAGACTCCATGTCCGCTGTAGCCTTAGCGTTCTCGACATAGGTGTCAAGATTGCTTTTAGCTTTGACGTGAGCATCCATTAATTTATCATATGCTTCTTTTCGGTCAGCTGGTATATCACCGCTGTGTGCATCAAGAATTTCTCTAGCTTCTGCGAGAGGCTGACTAGCTAGTTTCTTGAGTTCTTCGATTTTAATTGTACTCATATTATTTACCTCTTTATTTTTAGTCGACAGACAATTTAAGTTCTTTTTCTGTCAAGTCTAATTCCATTTTAAGCCTTTCAGTAGAACACATCGGTGTGAACTCTTGCTCTGGCTCTTCCTTACTTTCTTCCTTTTCTTGCTTTTCTTTATTTTCTATACTAGTAGCTTCATCGCACTCTTCCCCTAATACACAATATTTTTCCTTTGCCAAGTCTGGTACTTTGTTAAATACTGATAAATCAAGACGGTTGGTAATCTCTTGAACATCTGTTAATTCATCAGCAAAACCTTTATCCACTGCCTGTTCACCCGTGAACCAAGTTTCAGCACTCATTAGTTCTTTAATTTCTTCTATATCTATCTTGGTTCTTTCTGCGTAGATACCTGCGATTAAATCGGTGTTTTGCTTGAGAAATTCTGCCATTTGCTCCATATCGTTAGCGTCACCATAAACAGAACCAGATGCATTATGGATCATCATAAAGGATGTTTTCGGCATCAGTATTTGGTCAGCACCCATTGCTAAAAAAGATGCAGATGAAGCACAAATGCCATCCACGAACACTCGAATGGTTTGTTTTGACTGACGAAGTGCATTATATATCACTAGACCGTCAGAAACATACCCACCGCCAGAATTAATGCGGATATCCACCATAGGATAGGAGGCTAAGGATTTGAGGGCATACACGAAGTCTTCGCCAGTCACACCCCATCCACCAATATCATCATAGATATTTATTGTCGCAATATCAGCGGTATTTTTAATACTGAACCAATTTCTTTTTTCGGTTTTTTCTTTATTCATTATTATCCTCTGTTGGACTGTCTGTGTTTCCTGCTTCGATGGTGTTCTCGGTATTCAAATGAGAAATAACATTCCCATCTTCATCAATTTTACCCATGTTTAACTGGATGAAAGAATTACTAAGACCATCAAGCTTTTTGAGGTTTTCAAGCTCTCTTGCTTCGTTAGGTTGCATCCATCCTTTATCAATAGCTTTAGAATAAGCATCATATCTTTTTTCGAGAGTAGAGCGGAGCTGGTTGCGTGTATTGAATTCTAGGAAATAACCTGCATCAATATCCTCAGGAGTTAGGAGTATATTCATAAATTGCTGTTCTATATTTACAAAATATGGCTGCAATGTATATCTCACAAAGTTAATAGACTGTTCCTCTATGTTAGAAAAAGTAGCCCTTGATAAATCCTGTATCATATGAGGTGGTACGTTAAAAACACGAGCTATATCCTCTGTAGTAAAACGTCTTGACTCTATGAATTGAGCGTCAGAGTGAGACATGGTTAGGGGGGAAAATGTCAACCCTTCTTCCAAAACGAGAGTTTTACCATTACCGTTTTTACCACCATACTCTTCTTTAAACTGCTTCTTGAGCTTTGTTATTCCTGCGTCAGAAAGCTTCCCATCCATTTGAAGAATACCGTTGTATTTAGCACCATTTGAATAGAATTTGTTTTCATGCTCAACCTGTGCTAGACCTGAACCAAAAGTCTCTCTAAAAGCAGAAATAGTTGATAGACCACAATAACCATCGGTTGATACAAGGTTTGGTATATGAATAACGTCTCTCTGGTTGAGGATAACTTGTTTGCCATCTGGTGAATTATACTTATACTGTTTAACCAGTCTAAAATTGGTGGTTTGCTCAACTATTACCTCTATATCGTCAGGATTTAACGAGACCAATGAGTGTATTTCGCCTGATACTTTTCGGTTTACTTTTATGAAACCACCACCACGCAGAACTATTGATGATGTGATATATGCTAATAGTTGCGAAATTGATTGGACTGCGTTTGGCTTATAACGTAAGAGGTAAGATAAACCGTTATCCTGCTTCTCTCTGCTACCATCTGATGCTTTTTTGTATAAGTCTAAAGGCGTAGTAGAAATATTTTCAGAAATAACACGAACACAGGCATACACTGCCGAAATTTGAAGAGCCTGAGCAGGGGTTGTGACTATATCGGAATCACCCAGATAGACTATATTTCCTTGTTTATCGAAATAGGTCTCATTTTTAGCAGACTTATCTTTTTTGAAAAAATTAAATATACCCAAAAAATCACCCTTCATTTTATATTATGTTGTTAATGATTTGCGTTGCTTATGTGAAGTAAAATAGTATGTTTTTAATGTAAGTCAAGGATAAATATTGTTTTTTTTATTATTAAATCTATATTTAAAGAAAAAAGAAAAGGTGATCAATGGGATTTATAAAGAAAATAAGTGGTTTGGCTCAAAAATATGTTCCGAGGTCTAGCACTGTTGTTTTGGCTAACGATGAGGTTTATGAATTTTACGATAGCAGAGGGAATGTGCAGGTTGCTATCCAAGATCAGTTCACTGAGATTATAGATTTAAAGATGGCTACGAAACTGGATGATTTGACTCTTTTGAATAATTATTCTGTCAATGACACAACTATAGATGTTGAAACCACAGGTGTTACGCCTACACTGAACGATACTATCTGTCTGAAAGATTTAGATGGTGTCGCTTTTTACCAAGGTACTCCTTTGGAAGTTACAAACTTAGGTGCTAATCAATATAGAATAAAGTTGGATACCCCGCTAGATTTCGCATTTGGGATAGATGATGGTTGCTCGCTAACTAATACTAATTTAGCTGTAGACGGAAGTACTACGCCTGTTGTTTTCGCTGTGACACCTGCCAAGTTAGCATTTGGAACAAAGTGGGATATAAACAGAATAATGATAAGCTTTGCTGGAACAGGGGAAGTCTCAGACCCGCAACCAGACGACACCTCTTTTGGCACAATACCAGCTATTAATAAAGGATTGGTTCTGCGAACGGTTAACGGGGTAACCAAAAATGTATTTAATGTAAAAACAAATGGAGCATTAAGGCAAAGATGCGGTGGGGATTTGATCTACGTACCTGCCTCTAAAACAGGATTGTATGCGGTTCATGGCAGAAGGACTTTTAATGGACAGGAAAAGAATGGTGTATCTATTAGACTGGGAAGTCAGGGAGAAACAGGAGACCAAATACAACTGATAGTACAGGACGATTTGACAGACATGGAAATAGGCGAAGCAATAATTCAGGGGCATGTGGTGGATTAATTTGAATAAAAAAAAGATAAAAGACTTGACTTAATTGTGTAAATTGGCTATTGTACTAGCACCCCCCCCCATTAAAACACCCCGACACAGAGAGGAGAGGCAGTTTTGTCTTTCCTTTCTTGTCTAGGGTTAAATTTCCTAACCTCAACTCATAATATTAACAAACCTCTTTCCTCATAAATACTTTTCTGTTCTTCCCTTACTATCATACCTCTAGCTAGTGCCATAATAGAAGCTATAACGCCATCAATTCTTTTTTTCTGGTTACGCCCTTTCACTGGCTTGTAATTCTCATTAGCGTCTGTGTAAATCTCAACATTACTCATCATCCATCGCATAACAGGGTTACCCATATGATTCAACTCATTACTGAGAACCAATCTCTCCAACTCTTTCGTAGGAGCTGACATTTGCGTAATAGATTGGGCTATAGGTACACACTCTATCCCATTATCCATTAGCTCATTAATAAGTGCGGTTGAATGGTATCTGTCATAGTCTATTTCCTCTATATTATACTTTAAAGCTAAATCGTCCAATATAAATTCCCTTATTTGACGATAATCAATGGTATCACCTTCTGTTTTGAATAAAAAGCCGTCCTTTTCCCATATATCATAAGGCACTTTATCTTCTTTTGACCTTTCTGTTAATGTATGGGCTGGTACGAAAAAATAAGGGATCATAATCCAATCTTCTTTTTCTTCCTCGGGCATAAACATACACACTATCGCTGTGATGTCAGAGGTAGATGATAAATCCATCCCAACGAAGCAGCGTTTATGTTTAAGACTAGACAAGTCGACCTGTCCTTTATCGCATTTACTCCATTTTCCATCCGAAATCCATGCTGTAGTTGAATCCGTCCACTGGTTTAAATGAAACCTCTTAAAAACGTTTTGGAAAGTAGGTATTTGCGTTGCTTTTTTAAATTGATCCGAAATAAATTCTTCAAAAACACTAACATTCCAATTAGGATTAGCCTTGATATGATTTGACTCATCCATCCAATCATCTTTTTCATCTATAGTAAATATTATACCAAAAAAAGAATCATCTTCGAGTACACCGTCAAGTATCTTTGTCACATAATCTCTTATTTCATAAGCAATAGAATATTTGTCGTCACCTGCCGTGGTAATAGAAATACCCATTGGCTGGGTTCGGGAAACACGACCGTTAAGAATCGTATCATAAACTTCTGCTGTTTTATGCTGGTGTAATTCATCAATAATAGCACAATGTACGTTTTTACCGTCAAGAGTGTTGGCATCAGCCGAGAGAGGACGAAAAAGGGAATTGGATTCATCATGAACAATGCTTTTACTAGTGGCAACTATTCGGAGGTAGCTAGAATCGAACCATTCCTTGTTCTTTTTAACCATAACCTTTGATGCGTCCCAAACGATAGATGCTTGGTCTCGCCCAGTCGCACCAGAATACACCTCAGCACCAGCCTCACCATCAGCTTCCAGCATATATAGAGCTATGCCAGCCATTAATTCAGTCTTACCATTTTTCTTAGGTATCTCTATATGTGCTGTCTTGTATCTTCGCAAATCAGAACCTTTCTTCTTCCATCCGAACAACGAGCCAACAATAAATTTCTGCCACAGTTCTAGTACAAAAGGCTTGTTAGCATCTTTACCTTTGGTCAAGGTCAACATAACAGGGAAATAATCACATACATACTCAGCATGATCATAATCGAACCAAATATCATCCCTTTCAAGGTCTCTTATATGTCTTTCGCACGCTTGGATAACAAATTGACACGAAGGAATCACACCATCTATTACTTTTTGGGCATATTCATCAACAGGATGCATATTTTCATACTTTTTATCATTTTCTTCCATTTTTAACCATTTTTACGTATTTTATTATAAATAATAGCATTTTAAAGGAAAATTGTCAAGAAGTAAGGGATTTTGGACACAGAAAAGGGCTAGTAAAGGAGTTAAACTAGCCCTAGTCTGGATGAGATATCAAACGGGAGATCGTAAGTGTGTAGAAGAAACAAAAAAGCCCTTATCGGATTCGAACCAATAACTAAATTAGCCTAGCATTCTGTCGTTAAACTAGAGAGCTATAAAGCAAGTGTCTATCAACAATTATTAAACTACATGATTTTCTATTAAAAGTCAAATACTTTTTTATTTTTTATTTGAAAACTTTCTAAGCAAGTGGACTATGATCATTGCGCCACCAAATAACCAGCCTAATGCACTAGATAAATAAAGTGCAGTTTTAGATAGAGGAAAGGTTTCATAAGAAGCTATAACAAGCCCCGCAATACCAAGCCATAAAAACATCAGACCGATGATAAGCTGCAAAATATTTACAACAAATTTAAAGATATTAATAATAATTTTCACTTTGCCCCTCCCAAGTACCTACTTCTTGGGTTTTCTTTTTCTGTTTCCCCTTTTTGGGGTATCCTCAACTTCGCCCTATCGCTAGGGGTCAAACCAAACTTACCTAGCAAGGTATTCATGATTACAGCCTGCCTCTCCATTATCTTAACATGGGGATTTATAACAAAACCATCCTTTGTTTCAATAATGGTGCAAAAGTTACCGTCTTCACTGGTTAATTTATCCAGACAGTCCATGTATATAGAGTAAGATACACAGTACTGAGTAAATGCCCCCACGTCCACCTCTGTTAAGAGTTGCTTGCTGGTTAATAAAGGCGCTATCCTTTCCCACTCTTCCTTGGCTCGCCAGTTGTTCCGCACCTCGGTCGGCATGATAGCTTCGTTTTCATAATATATCTGCTCAACTTTTGTACCATCACGATCAGCTCGCAGTGTTCCATCAAGGGCTTTGCTTTCTAGGGGTTTAGGGGGTCTTCCTGCTGTCATATATTATCTCTAGGTATTGTCTTTTTTGCTGGTGTTTCTGCTATTGCTTCCTTGGTTTTAAATTTTTTTCCTAAAATGTCATCAATTAAATCATCTCTCATTACGAAACTAGCATCCAAGGTGCTAGTCACTTCCACTCCTTTTATGTATACCAAGCCCGTAGTATTCAGTATTTCAACCTTCTCTCCCTTGGTCGTAATAAGAATGGGTAATTCATTCTCAAAATGTATATATCCTTTCATATAGCCTCCTGTGCTTCTACATGACAGATTATATCCTTGGTCATGAAACGTGTCAAGCCCTTTTTGCTGAAATTTTGACATCTCTTAAGTACGAC
>Ga0193960_1000072_pt1 | contig 42486 bp, 35 predicted proteins | sample FB_3_MG_FD_140338 | JGI IMG/M metagenome (GOLD analysis project Ga0193960, IMG submission 140338) | Microbial mat bacterial communities from the Broadkill River, Lewes, Delaware, United States - FB_3_MG | ecosystem: Environmental > Aquatic > Freshwater > River > Microbial mats | place: USA... | reverse complement strand
AGATACATGTAATACCTCTTCACCCTCAACACCTGTTATATTAGCCTTAGCTGATCTAGTTCTTAAATAATAAGTAGTCTTCAAACCTAATTTCCAAGCTAATATATATGTATCGAAAATCTCTTTCCCACTAGACTCTTCTGGTACGAAATACATAGAGTGACTAATACCCATATCAATATACTTACCACGGACAGCTGTTGTTCTTACAAACATCTTTTGGTCTACTTCATAAGCATTGATGTAATAGGGTGCGTTATCTGGATTGATATGCGGTGCCGTCATTAGGAATTTACCTAAATCGTTATCTTCTAACCATATCTTATCAAAACATGGTTCGTGTCCATTAGTTGTGTCCATTAGAATAGCTATAGATGATGTAGGTGCTATGGCTCTTCTATGCATATTCCTATACCCTTCACCTTCGCTCCACTCTCCTCTCTCATTACCTAACTCTAACGAGGCTTGGTCAGATAACTCGCTGAACATCTTATAATAACCATCTATCCATTCTAGATGCTCCTCGCTACCATACATCATCCCTTTATTAGCTATGAACTCACCTTCACCAACTACTCCGAGCCCTATGCTTCTTCTCTTTAGTTGTGTATCTTTAGAGTTAGGTATAGCATAATGTGCGATATCTATAACATTATCTAACATTCTCGTCATGATAGGTATAACCCTCTTCATATCCTCAACCGTGTTAACTTTATTAATATTTATACTACCTAAGTTACACAGTGTTATTACATTACTATCCTTAGGGATAGGTGATAGATATTCCATACATAAGTTACCAGAATTAACAATACCATGTTCTGTAGATATCTCTGGTGTTATATCTTTATTAACAGTATCTTTAAAGAATATAAACGGATAACCAGTATCGAATGCTGACCTTTGTACTTTTTTCCACAGGTCTTTTGCTTTAATCGTAATTGGTTGGTTAGCGAACACCATAGTACCATCTATATGACCTCTCTCATACTCTCTGTATCTTGCACTAAAAGCATCACCATGTAAATCGCATAAGTCATTAGTGTCATATGGGTCGAATAATGTCCAATCTTCATCATTATCTACTCGTCGCATATACTCATCTGACATACTACAAGATATAGTTAACTCTTTAGCTCTTCTATTATAAGAACCTCCATCTTTCTTCAACTCGATAAATGCGTATATATCTAAATGCCAACACTCTAATCCCGCATTGATAGCCCCTAATCTAACACCTAGTTGATTAACAGCAATTGTGACCCCATTCTCTAAAGATAAAAATGGTATAACACCACCTGCTACGCCAGGTTTATCTTCTATCGTACTCCCGCTAGCTCGTACTCTACTCCAGTCCCATCCCCAACCGCAACCAGCTTTAGAACCCAAAGCTTGGAATTTATAACTATCGAAGATACCTTCAATACTATCAGGCGTGTAACCTACCGCACAACTAAAACAGTTACCATTTTTAATCCTTAGCTTAGCTAACGATGGTGTAGCTAACAACCCTTCTCCGTTAGATAACACATTATAGAAATGTTCTGTCCAATACATGACATCTTCTGGTGCTTCTTTCTTAGCTAACACCATAGCTGTGAACATTAACATATGTTGTGGTAGCTCCACAACTTCACCTTTAACAGATAGTAAGTATCTAGTCATTAATGATTTCATAGCAAGGTAATTATAATGGTAATCATTCTCTACTATTATAAGTTTATTTAACTTATCCCAGTCGTACAAGTTAGTCTCTTCTTGTGTTAAATTATACTTTTTATTATATTTTAGAAAAGCATCTTCTAACTTGATTTGTTGGTAGACATCACCATGTTGTTTATTATTCCCAAAGTATCTTCTTTTACTTTCATGGTACAGTGAATATAGCATTAACCTACTAGCCACATATGTCCAATTAGGTTCATCTACTGACACTCTATTACTAGCTTTAGTTATCAACATATTTTGTATAGAAGTAGTGGGTATACCATCTACTATCTCTGGAGCTATAGCTCTCTCTAATACTGTATGCGATACACCACTTAACCCTGCGCAAGCTAACTTTGTCTGTTTAGCAATATGCTCCCAATTAATAGCCTCTAAATTCCCATTTCGTTTTTGTACATTCATACTTTATTATCCTTTTAATTACTCTATAGATTCTTAATACTCTTTAGATGTCCAGTTCATAAATTAATAAGTGTTATAAATATTATAGAGTTACTATATTAATTAAAATAACTAAAAGTGTTATATTACTGAAATTAAAAACTGAAAGGAACTTAAATAATGCATATAGATGGAATTACTAAAGTTAAACATAACGAAATGATGAGTCAAGCGATATACTACGCGGAGTTATCTAAATGTAAGAGAAGAAAAGTAGGTTGCGTCATCATGAGACCTAATGATACTAGACCCTTATATGGTTATAATAGAACTTTAGATGGCGGAGAGTGTGAGGAGTACCATATCACATGTGAAAGTTGTGAGAAGCGGCATAGGGTAAATAGTAGAGTGGAGTATAATAAAAAGTGTGATTGTAGTAGAGATATAGCGTATATACCACAAGTAGATATAAGTAAGTTAGAATCTAAAACATTAGATACAACTATGCATGCTGAGCAAGTAGCATTAATGTACGCTTGTAAGAAGGGTTATAAGCTTGAAGGTGGTGTTATGTATGTTACTACTAGTCCATGTGTTATTTGCGCTAAATTAATAGCTCTGAGCGGTATTAAACAGGTTATATATAAAGATAGTTATAGTGATAGAACTGGTATCGAACTGTTAGTAGAACATGGTGTAAAAGTGACACAATTTCAATAACATAACCAATAACATCTATAGTAAGGGAACTACCCCTTACTATAGGTTATAAGTATCTAGAAATCAAAATTATCATCAATCACTACTTCAGTATTCTCCGTAGCTGTATCAACACCCTCATCATCTACTGCATCAGATAAACCATCAGGAGGAATAGGTGCATTCTTCGGGAAGTATAATATAGCTTGTTTGTCTACATCGGGAGTAATGATAGGTGTTCGGTGTTTACCCTTACCTATGAACAGAGCCCATTTAGAATTAATCCTACCTTTAGTTATATATATCTCACCATCTACAACTTGAGGTATTTGTTTAGACTCACTATAGTAGTTCTTATTAGATAGTTCAGTTATGAACTCCATATTCCTAACACCGTTCCTGACAAGTTGTAATGCTTCTGTAGAGACTTGATGTGGTGTTATGTTAAGTATATTTTTACTAGCACAGAAGTTCCTTACTCTATTGAATAGATCCCTTACATCAGTACCAGACGCACCTGACCTATCACAACCTATAGTAGGTAGTTTACTTAAGTAATCTATCAACACAGCATGTATCTCATAACCTTGTGACTCATAACTTGATATCTTGTCAAATAGGTCACGATAACTCCATTCTGACGGATTAATCCTTAGTATTTTAACATGATAACCTGTCTTACTCAACCCCTTAGTTAAATACTCACCAATCTCTTTACCAGTAACCTTAGATAAATCAGGTACAGCTTGATGTTCACTATAATACATATACCTATATAAGAACTCCGTAATGATATTAACATCGTCTTCAAAACTGAATAATATTATTAAGGGTTTCTTCTTGGGGTCTGTTAACACTGGTGTATTAATAGTTGCTAATTGAACAAATAATGAGTGTAAGAACCCTGATTTATAGTTGTGTTGTAATGCAGATATGACCCACTGTTCACCTCTCCTAAACCCCCCGTTAACCATCTTGTTAACCTTACCCCATCCCGTTAGTAACTTCGTAGTACCTTCACGATCACTCTTAACACTGTCCATAACTGTGTTAAGTTGATCAGTGTTATGCATATCTATCTCATCTACTATACCTTCATTAGCTTGACCTTGACTCCCTGCTAAAGAAGATATCTTTTCAGCCAGTCTCGCTACAAATGTTTGTATATCGCCATCATTCTTATTTAAACCTGCGTTTAGTTTATACGATGCTGATGATAATAGGTTTCTAATACCTCTCTCTTTGTGTACATTATCTATTTGTTTATATAACGAACGAATACTTATTCTTAATTCAACTGGACTTAGTACGCTATTGATATTCTTCTCGATAGCAGGTATTAAGCTATGCGTACCTAAGGCTATTCTTATAGCCTCTATAAGTGACGTCTTATCATATATCTTTGGGTCACTAGACATATCTAGAACAAGTCGTTTTAGGTCATGCAACACGTTCGTATCACCACCAACTAAACTTTTGTTATTAGTATCTGGAAATAGTTCAATAGTAGAACGAACTAATGAGAGTGAGCTATCGGTTGGTTTACCTAAATCTTCAGTCTCTGGTTTATGTAATAAACATTCTCTATGCATAAGAGTTATACATTTTATCAATAACTCTAGACTTATTGTAGCATTATTCATTGTTAGCCTTTATCTTATAATATTCATTTTAAGTTATGTGCAATATGTCTCTAACTAAACTACGACTTTATAAGTTTTAATGAGTCGTATTTCATAATAACAACATATTAAATATAGAAAGGAAAACTATATGATAAATAATCAAAAGCCTGTTAACATTGTAGGGGTACCTGATTACATTGTGACAGCACTCAAGTCTAATAATTTAACATTACAAGAACTTGATAGTATAGCAGATAGTGCTACTACCTATGAAAAAGCAATAAGACACTATAATGACCCTAGGTCGAAAAGTATGAATAAAGTCCAAGATATGATAACAGCTAAATTATCAGTTAGTGATATAAGCGATTGGATAACGGGGCATAGGATAATAACAGAAAAGTTATTTGTTACATACAATGACCACTACCCACGCTATAATGAGGTTAACCTATCTAACTTCTTCACAAATTTAGAATTTCATCACACTGCACCATACGACTTGATAGCTTCAAGTCGTATTTTATATGACCTTTATAATGATACTGAATATAAAACAAATACTAATTTGGTGTTCTTAAATAATGAGGATAAAGCTAAACAACAGATTTGTTCGTTCGTAGCGGGACCGAATACTCTATTCGTAATACTACATAAAGGTTTTACTAATCTTATGACTAGTGATAAGTCTAAACACTTATTAAGGGTACATATTCTAAATCAAGTTTATACTAAGTTCGGAGAGACTCGAAGTAATAACTCTAATATAGTAACAGCTTTTTTGAAAAATGTATAATAGATAAAATATTTCCAAGAAACATGTTTATATGACATGGGTATAGTGTCCGTTAACTATGTGATTCGACATTATACTTTAAATACCATTCTCAGGCTTCGGGATCGTAAATAATAATACAAATAGAGGAATTTTTATGCAACAAATATCAACTCAACATATCCAAACTCTAGTTACTGAGTTAAAAACAGGTATGAGTACATCAGCAACAGATGTTAATTTATTAATAGCTAGAGAAGACGCAGATGATGAATCAAAACAATTAATTGCTGGTAATGTAGGTGAAGTAGGGGATATCATTTTAAGTACTGTTAATGGTTTAGCGGTCAGTACAGAAAGTGGAGAAAAAATAGAATTTACTAAAGCACAGATGGCTGCCGCTAGTGATATTGTGCCTTATACAAGTCCAATGGGTGTTTCGAAGTTACAGACACAAGGTTTTAAAGATAATGGTAACACATTACTAGCTATAGAAGAACCAGGGACAGGTGGTTCTGTGATTGCTAGAGAATCATACGATGGTGCTATCTGGGAAAACGCACTAGTTTATTCGATTGTATCTAACTTAATGCAGACACAAGATGCTTTTGGTGAGTTATTCTTACCAACTATAACACTTGACCCGACAGCCGCAGGTTTAACTATAACTACTAATGTTACATCGATAACTACACAGTACAGTCACGATATCTCGGGTGAGACAAATGGTGCTAATGTGAATAAAGTATCTTTAACAGAGGCTATTAGAGAGCAAAGTACATTTGAAATAGAGCAAAGTAAGATAGTTCCTGTAAAACGAACTGAAAATGCTAATATGTTCGCTACTGGATATGAATATTTAAATAATAGTACTGGTGAAGAAGTTATCACTGCACCTATTGCTATAGGTAAAGAAGTATCATTATTAGGTATTTCACAATCTGATGCAACATTAGCTAAAGGAAGTATGGATAATACGGATATCATTTCTAGTATAAGTCTAGCTAAGTTATACTTTACATTAACTGGTAGTAACGGAACAACAACTGTTACAGAAATGTTCGACATCGATACTAATATATATAACCACAATAACTTTGCTGCCACTACACAAGGTTCAGCTGAAGAGTTAGCTCTAAACTTCCAGATAACTAATTACGGCTTAACTACAACGAGCAAAACTGTTAAAGGTATTACATCAGCTATTTTAGCAGAGTTAGCTCCAGACCACACTATTGATATGGGTGTTAAGATGCATGGTAGTTGCCATACACAAACTTCAGCTTTATCAGTATTTGGTTTAAATTTTAACATCAACAATATTTACGATGCTGCAGGTAATGCTTTATTAAGTACTGACCCAGTTTATATCGCTATTAAAGCTGTTGCTGATTCATTCAAAATTGTTGGTTACGATGTAGATAGTTATAGAACAAACTCTAACTTAAGAACTGTTGGTCAGATATTAACACAAGAGAGTTTTACTACTAATTATCCTGTATCAACTAAAGTTGGTTTAAGTGTAATCGGTGCTACAGGTAATACAGTTGGTTCAGATATTGATAGGTTAGCAGACCAAATAAATGTAACATCAATCAAAACATCTATAGCTGCAACTAACGCAGTAGTTGAACAGGCTGAAAGATTGAGAAATGCTTATAATAACAATATTAATATCTCTCCACAGGTCGCTGGTATAGGCTCACACCATCTAAAGTTATGTTATAGAGAAGAGTCTATTAATCTATCGACTGTAATAGATTCGTTATCGTCTAAAGATAGATTAGCTGATATAAGAGCAGCGTTAGTTAACAATATCAAACTTATGGCAGTTGATTTATATACACAATCTGGTTATGCACATGCTATGCAATCGTTAGGTGTTCCTGCTAATGCAGTTAAAATTATTATAGGTTGTGATGAATATACTAAAACACTATTAACAGATGACCCAGAAGGGCATGTAGAGTTAGGTGGTATGTTCAGCGGTAAAGTTGCGTCAACATTATCTAAAAAGGTAGCTGGCAGAATCTTTATCTCGTTCGGTGTCTTCGGTAAGGATAGAAATTCAGTTCATCCATTGAACTTTGGTAACTGTGCATGGAGTCCTGCTGTAACTACAGATGTACAGAAAACTATAAATGGTAGTACATCAAGATTCCTACAAACTAATCCAAGATTTAGACATATTGTACATATCCCAGTTATGGGTGTTATCAATGCAGATATTTCGAAGGTCTTTAGTAAGATTACACAAAATCACCACGCGGTTTCATAGTTAAACTTACATACTACTGTACTCTATGTACAGTAGTATGTATATTGACCGCATATGTTATTAAACACATTTATTTAAACCCATATATTATTCAATTAGAGAAGTAATAAATAAACCAAGGAATCAAGGAGTGTGTATGTATACTAAGACACATGTGGGGGTAAACTATATTCAGTTATGTAACTCGCATCGTAATGCCGATGATGATATATTTAATAACACCTCAAACTATAGCCAAGATAAGGATTATGGTAAAACTGACCGTGGTCAATATCTATTCAGCACTATGGGTAGTGGGTTAACAGCAATGTTCAGTAACAATATCATAGTCCCTATAAGAAAGAAAGAGTCTTTAAAGCAGTCTCAATTACCTAAGATTGGTAAGGAAGAAGGTGTCTACATTATAGACTATTATACCATACACAATGATGGTAGTATCAACATGCATAGCCTATTCGACTACTATATACATACTCATAATCTAGAGTACGATGAAGAGGTTGTAAAGGCTATACAGAATAAGATAAAAGTAGGAGTACATAATAGAAATATGGAAATCACTATACGACTCATTACATTCATACCATCTAGTGAGATTAATGACTATCTACATGTATATGTAGATAAAACAGACATACTAATAATTAATGGTATGGTATATGGTAACACTATACACCCGCATAGTTTACGACATAAAGAGAGTAGTAGTAGAAGAGTGAGAACGAGAAACGCTATAGAGATAGAGGTAATAGATAATCATAGTAACGATGTCAGATACTTCCAAGTAGGTAATGTAATAACTACTTTAGTACCTACTAAAGATGAGAATCGTTTAGAAGGTATCAGGTTCAAATGGTATAAAAACACTGTATTGGTATCCTCCCGTAGGTCATCTCTCAGTGATGCTGCCGAAGAGTTTGGTATCTATAACGACCTCTCCTCCGCTGAAGCATGTGGTAACCCTGAAGTTACACTACAGTTACAGAAAGTCGCTTTAGAAAGAGCTAAGATTGGTATCGAAGAGAAGAAGATAAATCACGAAGCTATGAAGATAAATAAAGATGCCGAGATGTGTAAAATTAAACATAAACACGAAGTTAAAATATTAGAACAAAAATCTAATATAGGTAATTTAGATGTGCGGAAGAAAGAGTTAGAGTTAACGAATATTAGAAAGAAAACTAGATATGAAAGCATAGTTAATACATCGAAGTTCCGAATGGAGATAGCTGGAATATTAGCGAAACATAATGCTGATATTCACAGAGGTGGAATCGATTACATATCTAAAGTTATACCGAAATTAATACTATAACAAAAGGTTGGTGATGAATGACATTTTAAAACAGGTAATAGATAATAATGTCCCGAGATTCAATAAAGATACTACTGAAGGTAGTGCTAGCGCAATATTGAAAACTGCTCCCGATTACCTAGATAGTATATTCAAATCTGCTATAAAGTCTTTAACTATACCTAAGTCATCTACAACAGGTGTTGCTGATTTAGAGTACATAGGTTATAGACGATTGACTCCTATTGAAGAGTACACCTATATGAGTAGAAACAGGAGGTCAGTTTATGACCTATCTAGAACTGATATTACACTATTTAAATTAACATTTAAATATAAGGGCGAAGAGGTTGATAAGTTCATATATCTACCATTCGCTGGGCCAGGTAACATATTTTATGTTAGTCAAACTGCGTATACTATACCACAGGTGTTATCAGATAGTGTGATAAGTCCTAATGGAGGAATAGTCTTTGTGCGTTTACTGAAAGATAAGATTAGTTATAAGCGTATGTATAAGAATATCATAGTAGATGGTATGAGATGTGCTAAGTCTGTGATATATGCCGATATATTACGAACTAAAGTTAGTGACCATATAGGTAAACCATTAACTTCCCCATCACTATATTTATGTGGTAAATATGGCCTTAGAGAAGTTGTGAGGAGATACTATAAAGATACTGAAGTAATAGTCACAACTGATAATGTCGACCATCTAAGAACTACGCACCATGTATATGAGAGTACGAAAATCAAACCTCGTGGGTTGAAAACACTTAACTATGTAGGACACGATCTAAAACTAGTTATATCGAAAGAAGCTGGTTATAATGCATTTATAGATAATCTGTTTGTAGGTATCATCTACACACAAGACATCTTAAATTATGCTGACGACTTTGTGAGTCTATATAACAGCGGACAGGTTGAAGAAGAGAAGATGTATTGGAGAATACTGTTAGGTAGAGTAGTCTATAAGAACGCATACTCTATAGACAGAATCATTGCAGATATTGACGACCATTTTGTATCGTGCGATAGTTATATGGACTCTCTTATCATACAGAAACTGCAGGATAGCGGTATAGTAGTTGAAGACTTTTTCGACTTGATAGCAGTCGTACTACAGCAATATAACTCTTTACTAACTAAAGATTATAATAACGACATACATTCAAGGTATTTAGATATACTATATTACCTATTATACGACTTTATATTAGGTTTTAATCGCGTCATTCTCAATCTAAATAAAAGGAGTGCAAGGAAAGATATTGTCTTACGAGAGTTTAAAAAGATATGGTCTAATGACATATCCGCAAAGAAGATATTTTCATTAGTAAGAAGCCAAGCTACTAATCTAGCGGTTGTGCCAGCTAACGCTACTTCTGATAGCAAGTACCTACCTGTTACCTGTATCCTAGAAGATCAAAATTGGTCTTTGGTAGCTTAACTACCTAGCATCTATTTAATTGCGGGAACCCCTGTAACATGATGAATACTACTTATACTTAAGAAACTTAGTATAATACCTTAACTGTAATAATAGAATAAGGCATAGTGACAACTTCATCATTTGGGCGGAACCGACGCAGCGAAGTACCTTAGTATTTAAGTTAAAGGTATGTGTTCAACGACTATCCCTATGTCAGGGAGTACGGCTCAAGTGAGTGGGTGTTAATCCCTTAAATGGAAACAATAGACACTATGTAGTAGTGAAGATATAGTCTCAACAGTGTTAAACTCCTCTACAGACAACTGTAGTTGTTAACTGTAATGGTTAAGCAGTTCGTGTAACTCGAACGGGTATGATGTAACGAGTCATGCTGAAGATATGCAATCAAAAGGAAAAGGTGTACAGAGAGGTAATAAATCACAGTTCCCAGAAACTGTTAGAACATTGAGAGGTGAGGATTTGGTATTTGGTAGCATACTTTTCTTAACAAAACCAGCACCTACACCAAGATATCGTTTTAACTTATTTGTTAAGTATTCTACAACTTCGGGGAAGTTTGAAATACCTGCAGATTTACAGCGTACCATAAATAAACTAGACCATCAATTAGGTCAATCATCTGATACTGAACACGCACCTCCTGCGTTAGAAGTATTTGATGTAGATGACTCGATTTAATTAAAAATAAAAAGGATAACCATTGAATAATTTACAACAACTACAAAGTGAAATATCTGCACTAGAAAATCAACTGCAATATATGACACCTGCGGACCCTAACTATAATGCTATTATAGCCAACATTAATAAAAAGATTGAAACTCTTAATAGATACCAAAACTCAATGGGTAATGGTCAAATGAATCCAACATATGGACAACCTACTAATGGGTTTAATCAGAATGCTATGTACAACCAGAATACTATGTATCCTGGACAATCTATACCAACTCCAGGTGGTATGCCACAAACAGGTTTTAATAGAGATCAAACAGGATACCCTGGACAAACATATCCTGGTAATACGCAATCGTACAACCAGATGGGTCAGGGTGGGTTTAATAACACTAATGCGTTCCAGAGAATGCCGACAGTAGACCCTCGTTATAACACACCAACAACAGTTAACCCCGGCGGACGTAGATATCCTAATAATAACACCCAACCAGTTCAACCTACAACAACCTATGGTCAACCGACTAATGGATTCACTCCACCTAATACTACTAGTAGTAACAGTGTTAATCAAATGAACGCAGTCCCGCCTACTCCTCCAACACCACCAGTTCCAGTTAAACAGACACCAGTGGAGGGTAGTGAATACCCTATATTCTTAGCTGATGGGTTAAAAACTGTTAAAAAGGATTTAGGTAAGTATTTTGAATATGAAGTTGTAGGTAATGAAACTTCGAGTGACATGTATACGCAAGATATAGTCTTACTTAATCTTGCTGATGATAAGACTATAGACCCACCAGAATTAGTTAAGTTTGATATGTATGGTCTTATGAGATATTTCTGTTGTGTACAAGGTACTAATAATGCTATATATCACACAGAGAAACATCAAAGTATAGTTACTAAAGCCGACATAGAGCCTGATGTGTTTATCAAAGCATTTAAAGCGACGAATAAGCTTCAAGATTATGTTATATTGTTTAAACAATATAGCAATAGCACTATAGTCAAGATACTCAATAGACAGCTTTTAACGATGGTGAATAAATATTTAAAATACACACCTACTAACATATATCTCGAGAAATTTAACGATGTTAATGAGTTAATAACTGAAACTATACCTGCTATAAACAATACAAAACAGCGACAAGCTATAATAAAGACTATAGCGAAAATCGAAGATATGTTACAAGGTATGAATATCATCTTTGAAAAAGACGATAAATGCATAGTATGGGATATAGAGCATGGGATAACTATATTGTGTACAGATAATAGATACTATGCCGCAGACCTTGAGCGTAACTGTAAAAGTGGCGCGCGTACAGTAACACCTAGCTCACATGAAGAACTGTATTTGATGATATCGGATATGATGAAAGTGCAAGATGAGTTAGATCATGATTGTGAAACAGAATTAGCAGTTGCGGATAGTGACGGGTCTATCATTAAGTACTCTATCTATAAAACTATGAGTAATAACTTTATAATAACTAAGTAAATACATACCTACTACATATATAGCGCTCACACGCTATATATGGCATAGTTTTTTATTTTTCGATATCTCCTTCATTTATCGGATCAGTGACCTCTGGGGTACCTTCAGGCTCGTTATTACTGTCATCATCTTTACTGTCATCTACTTCACCATCTAGGATTTTATTAATCTTTTTATCTATCTTATTTACAAGTGACTGATTGTTTTTCAAGAATGGCAATATAACATCACTCAACCCTTTAGAATATTCAGCGAAATCATTCAATGCGTTTGAAACAGGTGTTCCATCATTATCTAATATTAATAGTTGATGTAGTTCAGGTAAGTATCCGTTAGTACTCATAAAGTTCTTAATAAGTATAACTTTAATAATACTACGAACTGAATCAAGTGAATATGATATATCTCCCATAATATCTGCTGGTAGAGAATCTTCTGATATCAGTAGTTCTAGATAGTCGTCAATAGTACTTTTATAATTTTCAAATGCATCTTTCATAGCCTGAGCTTCTGATAGTTCAGGTTTAGGAAGTGATACGGTCATATTGTTACAGTACTCTCTTACTAGATACGAGTTTAACTGTTTAATAGTTACCTGTTTCGCTTTATCTTTAATACCATGATTTATCTTCTTTAGTATCTGACTAGAGTGTTCTGTTATAATAGCTGTTAGTTTATCTTGTAACATCATATCACCCTTAATATAACACCTAACATGACTACTAATCATACCACATAATGTATTCTGCCATGCTATAACTCTTTTGGCGAATAGTAGATTCTTAGAGACTACTGTAGTTGCGAAATCTTCTCTATATCCAGATTTCACTATCTCCATTGTTAGCCCGAATGAAGCAACTATCATCTCCTCGACCGTTTCACCGAGTGCCATATCAGGTAGTGCTTTAGAGGGTGTGCTATCAGTACTTTCTATCTCCATATCTGGTAAACTACTATGTTTGAATTTAAAACTAAAACCTGAGTTATGAACCCAGTCTACTAAATCATCTATTTTACTCATACCTATAGGTAATGACCCTTGCCTAGTCTTGAGCGCCTCCTGCATAATACGATGCATAGTTTTCTCTGGGTCAGGGTCAGCATTATCTAAAGTAGCAGATACTTCTGTGTTAGTAGTAGAATTCTTAACTTCTGCCATAAGCCTACTAAATAATAGTATAGAACGCATGCTATATAACATACCTACTTTCTCTAACAACGAACAACCTGTACCGTTCTTTCTGTAGTCAAATGCGTAATAGTTAACTACCTCTGATGGTAAGAATAGTATTTTAGTATCTCTAGCTTGCATAGCCCTATATAACATAACTCTATATATTTCAGCATTATTCTGTAAATCTGCTAAGTCTGAATAAGAACCATTAGCTAGAGAGTTTTTAAGCATTCTTTCAACTATCTCACTATACATAGCTTCAAGGTTTTTAAGTGTTAAATTCTCTTTAACTATACCTGTCAAAGCCTCTTTAGCTTTAGATATGATTTTGAGTTTATTGTCATGCATAGTGTTAGTCATATCTTCTTCACTTACATTAAGGTCGGCTTGCGTATCTATCGGTACTCCATGGTTATTTAATAACACAAAATACCCTAGATGTCTCTCTGGTGAACTTTTGACATGTACAGGTATTACAGATTGTGTAGGTAACTTAAGAATTAATGGTTTACCGACAGAGTGTCTTAATAACTCATCTTCAGTTTTAGCTTGAACATACTCTCCTTTATCCTCTGAAGCCATCTGTCCACTCTTAAAATAACTTGATAAATCTACATCATCTTCAGTTGCTATAGTGTTATGGTGGTATCCTGCCGTAGCTCGCTGCGAAACAAATTTCTCTTTAAGTGATTGTATGTTAAGAATAGTAGGATTATCTGTTATCGCTATACCTAAATCACTTGCTATAAACTCAGTAGTATGTTTCTGTGTCTTAGTGTTATCTATAGTCATATGTGCGAAATTCTGAGCACTCTCTAAACTAAGCTCTGTAACCCTCTCTATAGGGTCTATAAAGCCAAATTTACAATCTTTACTACTACCGAAACTATGGTCGATCGATTCAGTTGACACTACGCCATCTTTTACGGCAGGGTTGATTAAATCATCTAAAGTAGCTTCTGGTATAACTGCTTCGATATACGCTCCCTTAGTAAACATACCTTCTTTTATTATAGTGTTGAGTTTATCGTTCAAGTCATAGTGTTCGTCGATATGCTTCTTAACCGTATCTGTTAACAACTGTTTAACTTCTCCTGGGATTTTTAAATCATTAGCTAAGTTATATGTTAAGACATTAGCTGTTAGCATATCATTAGGACTTAATATTGATGAAGTCACAATCTGTATAGCTAAATTAGTGTCAGGGAATAACTTTAGTATATCTTCATTGTTAGTTATAGATTTACTAGTCGCTGCTGCTATATTAGGAAGATTAGAAGAAGTAGGATTAGCGTCACTTGGAGTTGTCGATTCTCTTAACTTACTTACGAGTGCTTCCGCGTGAGGTGGCATGTTAGTTATACTAGGTACTTTAGGTACGATCTTTTTCATATTCTTTTTCCTTATCTTCTATGATATCTGGTAGCTATATTTAATAAATAGCTTACCTTTCATTAAATCTATATATTAATAAATAATGGAGAACTATATGAATCTAGCAAATAATATTACTGAGACTATCAATTTAGCTAAAACTATAATCATAAAAGTTGATGAAGTAGCTAGAGCTATGAACAACGGAGTTATGATAGCAACTAATAGTGTAGTACCTAGCGATAAGAGACAATGGAAATACTATATGAACTTAGCTGGTAAGATACATCCAACTAATAATGATGTTATGATAACACTACTCGAGACTGGTAACAAGACTCTACTGAGTCAAGAACTATTTAAAGAGTACACTTATAGTCATTCTGAGTTACTAAAACTAGGTAACTATTACGATGAACTTATCGCAACTTATCCAGATGATATATTATTCATACATGGTTGTTTATTCCCTGTCGATATAGATACTGCTATAGAGGCTGAAACTGGTACTATATTGAACTATAATAGAACTCTAGTAGAAGAGAGTGAATATAGTTTAATCAGGGAACTAGAATCATACATCAAACTCTATTTCAATAGATGGCATGTTGTAGAGTATGGTATAACTGATGAACTATACCTAGCTTCACTGTTAGCTGTCTTATATTGTAGTTTACCTAACAAGATACAGAATCTAAGGTTGAGTAAAGTCAATACTGCTGAAGTGCATAGTTTCCATCTAGAGATGTTCTTTAGTAGTAGAATATCTATATGGCAAGACTTATCAGTTGTTAACAAAGAGACGCTCTATTGGCTATATAGAAATATAAATAGATTAACTACGAATGTAGGTCAAGAGGAGACATTCCGCCTAATAGCTGAAAAGGTCTTCGGTGCTAACAATATAGGTTTAGGGGAGTTTGTATTAAGGAAACCTAATATAAGAGAAGTAGAGGTACAGCAGCTAGATAAAACGAGACCTGCTTTTCAACATAAGAAACTAGTTACAGTAACACAACCTCTTAATAATAGCTATACTTTCGATGATGGTCAAGTGTCTGATATAACATCTGTAGTTAACCTAGAAATGACTACAGATAAGACATTAGATTTGGTGACATCTAGTTCGGTAATTGAGTATTATACTAAGAAGATAACTAAAGATGTATCACAATCGTTAGTGGATGATGTTAAGACTAAGATACTAGATCTGAATGTTAATAAGACATTCCAAATAGGTGGTTCAGATCAAGCTAATATAGCTATGGATATATGGGCGTTATCTATTAAGAGAGGTAACTATAATAGCATGTTAGATTTTACAGAACCTAACAACGGACAAGTGTATAACATCTCACCTAGAACAGGATTCTTGATGTTGATAAAGTTACTCATGTTAGCCAATGGCATGGTGACTCCTGTAACTAAATATAATATCAGTACAATATTAACTACAGATAAAGACCAGTTTACACTACATAGAGACAATATATGGGATGATTTATATAATAAACCTCTATTTGATAAACTACATGATGAGCTACCACAAGATATAAGTGGTTTGATTAGGTTGCCTATAGAAGTACAAGAGTATATAACACAATACCTTGACTACTATAAACTAGTATGGTTGACAGACGCTAATGCTGAGAACTTCATAGTTAGTGCTAACCTTAAAGTGTTAATGAATAGGAATATAGTTCATGAAGAGTATAACTTATCACCTGATGGTCAACCTAAGACTATAGATGAACTACTACTTTTAGAAGATATCGAGTATGATGTACCTAACACATACGATATACTTAAATCTATAAGTGTGCTTATGGAGGTTTTTACAGGTTACCAGATTGATAATACGGAAGAAGTTAAAAATGTATTAAATAGTTATATCAACATACTTAACAAGTTAACTTCATACACCACACATAGTGTAGTAGGCGCTGATGACGCTAAGACGATAAGTATTAAATATAATAACCCAAGTGTACTCAGGACACAGAGTGGTCTAATGATGATAACTGAAGGGGGGTTATTTCCATTAGAAGATGACTATGTTGAGGTATCAGCTAAAGGTAATGATTTTATAAACGCTATACATGGTAAACATATGCAGTATACTATACCCCGAGCCGCTGTTTGTATCTCTCCTATAAAAGGTGTATGTACTATATCACCACAAGAAGAGATAGTAGGTGAAGTTGTTACACCTGTGACTACAGCAGTAGTACAGTATGCTAAAAGTTATGATACTACATTATGTACTGGAAAACAGATATTCTTATTAGGTATAGACGCTACATTTGAATCACTCTCACAAGAGGCTGTAGAGACTACTGGAGGCGGTAATACTAATAGTATGGATAGTAAGTCTATTTATAGTGATAATGCTCATATAGAGGCTACAGAGGCTGTTAAACCACTAGGTATAGGACAGATAGATAATGAAGAGCTGAAAGTTACTATACCAGCACCTACAATAACAGGAGAGGTCAGATAACACTACAAGACTATAACACTAGGGTTATACCTAGTGTTATAGTGTAGTTTTAATATGCATAGCATTAAAGAATGCATTGAGTGTCTTAGTGGATCGAACTCCTGTAGCGTATGGTACTAACTCGGCTTGACTTACACTACCATTCTGATACAGTAGATTAGACGCAGCCCTAGCTGCTCCTTCATCACCACCTCTTATTTTAAGTAGTTCTGAAACAGTGTTATCCATGTCCATACCTAGAAGGATTTGTGTTTCTGGGAGCGTTATCTTACTACTCTGACTCTTACCTGTAACTTGTCCAGTAAGAGCGTCTATAGTTGAACTATTAACAGGAATAGATATCTTCTTACTCAACAACTGAGCAGCTCTCCTAACAGGTAGGTAATAGACTAAATACTTATTAGGAGTAGTGTATGCTGGTATATCACCATTAGCACTAACTTTAAGTCTTTGGAAGAACTCTAGACCTATCTTTTTCGCTATTTTAAAATTATTAGCAACAGTTACTTTAACACCTCCTCCGTTAGGTACTATAACAGACAGTGTTATCTTCTTATCACGAAGCTTCATCATAAACTCATGGAACTGTTTATCACTCATACCTTTGAATAAATCAATATATAGATTCATATTACGCTGGTCGTTATGTGTTAATAACCCTATATGTTTTATAATGTACTTTTCAGCAGCTTCTCTTTTCTTATTCATAATCTAACATCTTTAAAAATTAAGTTCAAAGTATATATCACTACTCTTGGTATCCACAGTACCGATACCTATCACCTTATGACCCTCCTTAGAGATTTGTACTACCATACCTACAGGTATCTTAACTACTTTTGTTAAAAAATCCGATACTTTACCAAGTGATACGAGATTCGTAGTTGTAGTAGCGTTATTAACGATAACCTTAGTATCAGGATCTTTTGTCATAGCTAAATCAGAATGGTTGTGTGTATTGATAACTCCCTCACTTATAGCACTTATACCATTCAACGAACCACTCATAGTTTCGATACTGATGTTCTCTTTCGCTGTAGGTAATTCTAAACTCTTATATGGTAGTTTAGATATAGTTGTAAGTGTATTGACATTAGGACCAGCTCCTAATGAATAACCTGTTACAGGTAACTTAAACTTGTTAGTTACTATACCGTTAGTGTCTATACCGTTTATAAACGGTATAACGAATAAATCACTATACTGTTTATCGTAGTATACAGTCACTACATTACCTGTGATAGGGCTAACACAGTTACCCACATACACATATCTATCTATCAGTGTGATAACACCATTGTTATCTATCTCATAGCCACTAAGTTGGTTATTCAATGTGTTCATAGTAACTGGTGGTGATGTTACTGATTTAAACACACATTTATCTATAATATCATCTTGTATAACAAGTAGAGGTATGGTTTGCTCTATTGCGATATCAAGATACTTATTAGTTGCGACACCTGCTGTTGTTAACAACATAGCTTGTCTTATACTTACATTTGGCATGCATATATCCCTTTTTTATTAAACTCTTGTATAGCTGGTATTATACAGCTATCATAACGCATGGTAAATTCACCTTAACGATATCTATAATTTGATACTCTTGGTGCTTATGCACACTATCACTATTCACATGTTTTGTAGCCAGTTGCGACGCGTGATACCTACTAGAAGTCCTGTAGAATAGGTCGATATTGACTCCTGTTACACTCTCTAAGATGACCTTATAATCATATAAGCCTTCCGTATTACTCAACCCTCCATCAGTGTCATCATTTAAGATTATCATATTATTCATTATCATCCTCACTCATAATATCACTATACATTGATTTCAATGTTTTATCTTTGTTTAAGAAATAAGGAAAATATTTCTTACCTCTCATCTTCAACAGGTCGATAACTCCTAGATAAGGTCTAGGGTTACTATACTGGTTAACAGTCCAGTATTCCCTTGTACGGAGTATCATATCCCAAGAGTAACCTAAGGCCTTGATATCCTCATATAACTCCTTAGGAGTACAGAGTAAGTTTTCTCGTTTCAATCTACCCGCCATGTATGTCTCTAACTGCAATAATTCGGATGTGATATTAATAGCCCTCCTTAGTAATCTAGAGTTATCAATCTTACTACGAACTGTCTTACGGTTCAGTGATACCTCAGGCATAAGTGATAGATGATAATGTATCATATTGCCTTCTATACCATAACGATTATGGCTCTTGATATGATGGAACTCTGTTAAAGCTGGTAGCACTCCCTCTTCCTGTGATACTATCAACTCGATAGTGAACCCAGATGGTCCAGACTTACCTCTTAACTGTGTTAACATGACCTTATTAAGGTCTGTAGATGTACTGTTGTTACTGCTAGGGTACTCTGGTGCTTTATCACTCTTATTAATCATCACACTTGCTGTATGAGCAGCCCAGCAGTTGTGTAATAGATATGTAAACTTAGTAGATACTCCTTTTATAGTATCAGCTGATTTTAAGTATTGGAGTTTCTTAGTAGGTTTATTATACTTAGCTGGACCAGTAGCCATATCTATTTTCTCTCCTATATGAGCAGTTAATAATAGATATATATTACTAGTGGTACTTATACGAGGTATTTGAGATAAGAACTTCGTTTTGAACGCACCTTGCTTCATAGCATATGTATTAGTATCTGAACTATCTAAATCTTGTGATAGTTGATCCATACTAGAAGATGACTCAAATTCTGTTAAACTATCAATCTCTGCAAATGATGGTACTATACCAACTAAATTCTCTTTAGTATAAGGGTCTATGAATGCTTCGTAAGTAACTAATGAATTTTTATCTTTTGATTTTGACTTACTATAGTTATTAAGCGATAACGCCCATTGACTAGCATCTACTTGGGATTTATCTGTTATATACCATACTGCATCTTCACATGTGATAGGGTTAACTGGAAGTGATGGAAAGGCACTAGCTAATGACTCTAATCTATCTAACGATATATTGATCTCTGTATCATAAGTGGTCATATTAACTATATTAGTATCTGGGCGCGTATTGAGTTTCTTATACCCAGCTTCATTCATACGATCAGCTGCGGCTAACATCATGTAGTGAGTTATAGTGCTTTTATAGTTATTACCTGCGCCTATTATACCTGTAACTTGTCCTAACCCACCATTAATGATAGTCTCACCTCGTTTACCTGTTAGGATTAATGCTGTTGGTATATCGAATAGGCTTCCTATATTGATATGTATCTTAGGCTTAACTCGTTGTCCTAGATCACTGAAACTAACTGTTGGTTTCTTCAGTTTATCGTTCATTATTATATCCTTAAGTTATATTATCTCTATCAAAACATATCTCTTAAAATATAATATCTAATGTTAATATTTAGCCTAGTTATATCTTATATAAATGATGACAATAGATAACAAAAAGGAGTTATTAAAATGCCAAAGCCTAACCAGTCTAGTAGAGTGATTATGACGGACTTAAGTACTGTATTACTTTTCAGTAGTATGAAGAGTATAGATAAGCGTATATTTGATAAATTACTAATGAATGATAAACCTATAGAAATCAATAAAGGTGTGTTCGATATCATTAGTGAAGTTATGTATAAGTTCTTAGAATCTACCGAAAATGACCAGATTGAAATATCTTATAACTATCAAGGTCCTGATGCTATGAATGTAGTATGGGATAAATCTATTAATATAGAACTTATCGACGCGGTAATAGGTGGTTTCGAACAGACTTATATGTACGAGCTAAGTGCTATTAAGCATGCTATAGAGGTACATACTGATGATGACCTAAAGTCATTAGTAGCTATGGAAGAGTTACTCAATAGAACTATAGATAGGTTAAAAGAGAAGCATACTATAGACTCTAACAAAACACTATCTGCTGTCTATGAGATAGATTACACTAAACACTCTATTCTTAAAGAGTCACAAGTCATCTTATCAGAGTTAGTTAATGGACAAGGACTGTACCCATTACTAGTCACAACTGAGAGTGGTAGTTTCCTAGGTAACATACCACAGTTTTTCACATCTAAACTTAATGTCATATCTAAAATATTCCATAGGAATGCTTCTGGTCGTACAACTATAAAAGTACCTACTAATAAGTTCCTTATAGAGATATATAAGAGTGCTGGTGATATAGATAAAATCATCAAACGACAAGGGTATATGGAAGCTAGGAAAATGGAGATTCCCGTTATTATTGGTCTCAATACAGATATCATAACAGTACTAGATACTGTAGGTGAGGTAGCTCCTATTCTAACTGAATTAATATCTACTATAGATGAGTTAGATACATTTACAGCTAGAGTAAATAACCAAGACCATAGAACTCGCACTAGACCATTTCCTGTATATCACGCTATAGCTAAAAACAAAACACTTCATCAAGCCATATCTAAACTGATAAGTCCGAAAGCTGTAAGTGATACTAAACCAGTTAGTGACCTCATAGGCAATCTACAATCTCTTAAAGTCATAAGAGAGAAGAGTCTGTTAATTACAGAACGAACTGTGCCTCCTAAGACTACACATATGGAGTATATGGAGAGTGTTAAAAAAGCTATCGTAGGAGTTGGGATAAGGGTAGATGAGTTAGAGAAGACTATTGCTGTATCTAATACTAAAATCAGTAAAGTTGTACTTAAAGAACTAGCTGTTAGATTAGAAACTGTGGCTATGTTAGTCACTAACGCATTAACGATTTACCATATCTATAACCAGACTGCTATGACGACAACACACCTTATTAAGAGGTTAAAACAATTAAAATGATATACACACATAGTCCCTTTCGGACTATGTGTAGTTACATTATTTTGTTAAGATTAGATTGTTATAAAAATTACAGTACATAGCTATATCATCAGTCTTTCTTAGATGCACTAATACATATACACGATACGCCTTTTCACCTTCTTGGTCTATAACAGCATAGACTACTGTATCTTGATTACTTATCTGTTTTAATTTATTACGGTCTATGCAGTCCGAACCTAATTCAATAGGTATATAAATTTTCTTTTTACCTATAGTTACTTCTGTATCTAAATTAGTCTCACCCATCTCTAACAGAGTCACTACTTTCTTAGGATTACTCTTATCGTATATCCTATCTGTCAGTTCTACAAAAGTTTGTTCTGGTTTAACTTTATCCATAACCCTATAGCTCTCGATTAGTCTATTGAAAATTATAGTTTTATTAAAAACTTGTAGTGCTAGCCCAACTGGCTGTAGTACTCTACTAACTACTTCATTGTTAAAGTTCTGTAGTTGAGTTTGGTCACAGCGTCCAAATCTAGGAGTTGTTTTAAAAGAGTATATATCATCACCGTATAACTTATGGTATAAGTTATTAAATTGTGAATATATCGCGGTTGTATCCATAGACAATACGGTAGCTGGTACATGTTCATGTTTTGACAATAAATTTAAATGTTTTCTGAAACACTCTTCTAACATAGGTTCAGATGAATTTTTCAATTCAACATAACCAAATGTTGCCTCATGCGATTTCTTACCTGGTTCCGCATCTTTCTTATAATCTAATACATAATACTCACAACCATACTTATCTCTACCTAAAGCTCTGTTAGTATCTATATTAAGAATATATATATTCTTAAATCTGAGTAGTGTATGTATAGGTTGACCTTTACCCCAGTATCCTTTAGCTGGTGTTAGAACATAGTCTAGACAAGCTTTACCGCTCACTGAACGCATGCGCGCTAAGTGTGCTAATCTATCTGCTAAATGGTTACCGAATGATGTTGAGTGACCTAACACCTTAACTAGTGCAATCACTATACCATTTTCTTTAGCTTTCTCTATAACTTCACTCATACGCAACCCATATGTAATATTAGCGGGATTCTTCTCTAACCATTTAGCATAACCACCTTTCGAGTTAAGTGCATTAAATACACCTATAGTATATTGGCTGTCTGATTTAATAGTAAGTTTATCTATCTTGTATTCTGTTAGGTTAATAAAATATTCTATAGTTTCTATAACTGCGGTTAATTCGGCTGTGTTAGATGTACCTTTATGTGTAGTGCTAGATATAGCATCTATATACGCTAAAGGAGTCACATGTTCTACAGTTGTATCATTTTTTAAAACATGCTCATTGTAACCTTTAGTTGTGATAGCTTGCTTAGGTTTTAATCCTTTAGTAACATTAGGCTTATCTTCATAGTCATGGTATATGTACCCGTGCGCGCCACTACCTACGGATACATTTTGAACTGCGCTACCATCGGTATACATCACAGCAGCAACCTTGTGTGGTGACAGAGTTAGTTCTTTGGCAACATCTTTAGTAATAGCCATATTATTCCTTTTAGTGATTAGTTCCTATTAAAACCTAGTAGTTACAAAAAATAACCTAAATACTACGTCTTTTTTGAAGAAGTATAGTTAAATTTAATATGGAGGAGGATTACTTAATGTCTGATGATAAAAATAGTATATATACCGATGGGGAACAGAAGACGCTAAATACCACACAGAAGGTTAGATTAGACATAATTAATAATATGACAGCTAACGGTGTTCCAACTAATAGTTCTGATATTAGAGTACTCAAAGAGGTTTTAGATGGTGCTGATGACGCTGTCCATAAGAGAGTCATTGCTAAAATAAAACATAATGACACAGCAACTAAAGGAGTGGTAGCTTCTCAAATAGTAGAGACTCTCAAGCAGATTAGTAGTGCTAGAGCAAAACATACTAATATTCAGACTGAACCATCAGAAGTAGTGATAGATGTCCCTGTAGACATAGTTCCAGGTGAGTTAGAGGTATCTCCTACTAAACTAGAACTCGGAGATTTTATAGGCGAACATGAAGATACGGAGGATTGATGATATGGTACTTAACTCACAACGAACAGTATATGGTAACGCACTAAATCTTGCTATGTTAGCAGGTGTACCTTATAAGGTACTTGATAACACTAGTCTCAATGAGAAGTTCAAAATATTAACTTCTGAGGGTGTGCCTAATAATGTATATCCTACTATAAATTACTTCGCTATAGGAGTTGGTGGTAGTGATATAATCTCTAACAATGGATATAGTTATAGTAAACACTCACCAGTTGATGCTGGGTTATTTAAACAGATACCATTTATCATAAGAGCTACTGATGATGATTTGATACCTAACGAAAGAGCGAAATATAGGTTTAGAGTTATTGAGCATATTAATGGTATAGAGTATGTGTGTTACTATCTTAAAAAGATAGAGAATATTAACCTAGTAGATGAGTTCTATAAAGTCACTACTGACAATGGAGTATCTAAGTTATCTATCTACGATACTAATGTAGATACTTTACTCAACCCTATAGCTATAGACCGCTCACAGAGTGCAGTAGATCCGACTAAAGCAGATTACTTATTGAAGATTATGAAGTTAGACTTTGTGTTAACTAGTAATGAATTACTAGAGCTAGAGAATGTATTCAATATACTTCAACTGAGCGAGACTGCTGTTTCAGAGATAGGTGTCTGTACTGGTGTGGATAGAATATTTAATGGAGTACAAGAAGCTACTTGCACGCAAGTATATGTGCATGTAGGTATGGATATAGAGTTAACAGCTTACTTAGGTACAACACAAGGATTCTTAAGAAGTATTGAACTAGGTGGCGGTGAGCCTATGTACTTATAATTTATGAATGAAAATAACTTTAAGATAGTCAGTATTGACCCAGGTGGGGTGTTAGGTGTGTGTGTTATGGATATAGAATTCCCTGTTGGTGAATCAGACTATGTTATCAATAGCATAGAGACACAAGTTATCGCTCTAGATGACTATGTCATTAAGGATGAGAATAAATCTATAATGACATCAAGACTACAAATACTAAATGAAAAAGTGAGTAATATAATTCAACAACATCAACCATTAGCATTTGCTATTGAAACTGCTTTTGTTAATTTGCGTTTCCCTAAAGCAGTTATGCAGCTATCGCAATATTTCGGAATGATAAATTATACTGTTACTACTATAGACCCATACATCAAGATGTTTGAATACCCACCTAAATATATAAAAGCCATAGTAGCAGGTAAAGGTAAGGGGAATGCTGATAAAGACGCTATGATGAATGCGGTTAGTAACTATAGTGAAATAACTAAACATGTTAACCCTAGTCTACTAACAGAGCACGAAGTTGATGCTATCGCCATAGGGTATGTATTATTACAAGAGATACGTAGATACCCATTCATACTCTATGCGACATGAAGGTATTGTACTAGATTATTTTTATAACAATTTATTATTTTTGAATATTAAAATAACAAGGACTTAAAACTATGCTTAATTTTAAAAGATTGAAGAAACTCTTATACGATTATAAACTACTATCAACTACTAACACTATAGGTAAAATTAACTATCTACTAACTTGCGATATATCTCTCTATGATAACCCATATAAACATACAGAGCACTTATTTGTAAGTGATGATATAGTGAAATATAGAGATGAACTACTTGAGATAGCTAACTCATCTCTATATACCGAAAATATAGCAGTTAAAGATATAACTATAGACAACAGCACCACTATTTCATTTAGGAAATGGTGTTCGGAAAAAGGTGGAGTTGTAAGAGAGGAGAATGAGGTGCTTAAAGGGTGGTTAAAGGCTGTTAAGTTCTTCTTACTTAAAACTCGTCTGTTGTATTATAAGAGTGCTAGTAATACACCTACCCATGCTTATAATGCAGCTAGGTTATTACCGTACTACCGTAACACTAATGACTTAGTAGATATCATATATAAACTATCGAAAGAACTTGATAATTGATTAAAAACAATGACATATTATTAATATGTTATAACCTTTATATTGTAAGGAATGTGGAGAGATGATAAAGCGTAACCCTAATAACGGTGATGGACTCGGTAAGATACCAATCGCACATAATGAAGGTGGGTTGATAGCTGCCTTATGGAGGAATATACTAAAGGATTTAAACTATACTAATAAATTGCCATGGTTGATAGAGCAGTATATTAGGAACACTAAACCAGAAGGGCGTAAGACTAAGGCGTCTATAACTAAGAACGCTCACTCTGGTGATATGACTTTTAAGACTTTTATGTTATTACTCTTCAATGTGTTGAGTGTTAAGAAGATTACATTCAGTGTTAAATTAACATTTGATAACGGTGATGAGACTGTACACGGGATAGCAGCTCTTAACGATAATAGTGGGACTAGGAATAAATTAAAAAAGGGAATAGATGCAAAAAGAAAACGAGACAAGATCAGAGCAGCTGAAAAGGGTGTTAGCGGTAACACTTGAAAAGACATTGATACCTAAACCAATAATAGCTGACCTTATAACGGAAATAGATAAACTTAGCCTAATAGCTTTTGGTTCAACGGAGTGTCGTGATACTATATTAGAATATATTTATAGTAAAGAAGAGATACAAAATAGTGTGTTAGAGTTTTTATCGTCCTACCTTACAGAACTAATGATGGAAGGCGTTACAAAAACGATGATATTAGAGATATACAACTATCCACAGATATTGGTAAACTCGGGACTTGATGACACTTTAGCTAAGTCGTTAAAGAATGATAACGCTAATGACTTAGTAATGGCATTACTATTCCTAATGAAAATCAATGTTAAGTTTATTATAAGTAGAACTGTTACTAAAGATGAAAATCGTATATAACATAGTATGTAGCTCAAGCTACATACTATGTTAGTTTTAATATTTTCTTCGTTCTAGAGAAACTGCGGGAGCGGGTAGTGTTGTATTAGCATACTGTCTAGTAGTATGTCTATCACTCTGTGTTATTGTTTTATCCTCCTTGATAGGTTTAAGTTCTTTATCTACGAGACTAGAGTTCTTCAGTATCGCGTTTAATGTAGAAGCCATATGTGTCTGTACATCTAATGATTGTTTAAGAGTATTATCAATACTACCTAATTTAACTTCACTAGTTTTCTGATATCCCATTTTGACATTATCTACATTTATCCTACGAGACTGTTCTTTACGCTCTCTAATACCTTTAACTAACTCTGTAGTTACTTCAGTCTGAGTACGGAAACCTTGGTCTTTACTAACCACAGGTACTACATTAGGTGTAGGTGGTTTAACTGCTACAGGGACAACATTAGTCGTTGATGTAAGTGGAGGGTGTAGTGGTTTTGTTATTATATTATTAGTCGGTATGACTGAATCAGGTTGGTTAAGTGCTATACCGTAGTTTTTAGCTTTCTTAATAACTTTCTGATTGAATAACTCATATACCTCACCTATACTTCTAGATGACCCATCTCTGTTATAGAATATCGGTTTATTAGACTTAGCTGCAGCTGGGAATATCTTACTAGCGATAGCCTGTTTATCGGCCTTAAGGAACTTCTTAGCTCCGCCTGCTCCTAAGAAATGAGCTAGGTATAAATCTACTGCTTCAATATTAGATTTAACAGATTTTAATGCGTTCGCATTATCCTTAAGAAACTCTGCTCCCATAGTAGCATTAGCCTCAGCTGAGAATGGAGATGTATCTTTAGGTATACCATACTTACTACCATGTTTATTTAATACATCTTTCCATGTTCGTTTCAAGAACTGGAATAGACCAGATGCTGATGATGTTTTAGATTTAGCTTCTGGGTTAAGACCTGACTCCATAGCAGCAAATGTTTGTAGTGTAGCTGAATCTACACCTGTTTTACGACTAACATCATCTAACATAGCTTTGACTTCGGCTTTATTACTGGGTTGTCTATTAATATCCACACTTCTATCTACATCACTATTAACTGGCTGAATGATAGATGGTTTATACTTAATAGTGTTAACTTGTTCAGTCTTAGATTCATCTATAGATTGGTAACTTACTGTACGAGATGTGTTAGACGGATTATTGTTCTGCGTTACCTCTTTAACTTGCTGTAACACTGGAGATACATCAGTAGTTATACCATCTTCAATTTTCATAGGTGTACCATCTTCGTTAGTAGGTAAATCATCATCTTTAAATAGATCGAAACCTAATATAGTTTTACTTACGGCACTCTGGAAATCTAATCCATCTGATATCATGTACTTAGAGATGCTATAGGCGTCATATGCTAATAACGCAGCACCTGCGAATGGAACAGCTCTAGCTGCTATCTTAGCAGTTAGTTTAGCTAACAACTTAGCTGCACCTTTCTCACCAAACTTCTTAATAAGTTTAGATTTGAATCTCTTCAACATAGACATGATTTTACCTGCCTGAGGTTTAGCTTTCTCTATAGCAGTAGTAACACTTTTAGGTGTCTTAACTTTAGTCTGTTTAGCTTGTATTCTCTCTTTAACTTTATTACCAGTCTCAACTATAGTTTTACCTCCATTATAGACACTCTTACCTACCCCAGCAACTCTCTTAACTCCGTTATATACTTTCTTACCCGCATACGCTGTTGCTAAGCCCCCTACAGCGTAACCTGCCATAGTTGCATCTGTTACGTCACCTGTATCACTATAATCGCTCTGAGACCCCTCAGAAGGCTCTATATAGGTACCTGCTCTTTTAGCATCTAAAATAGACTTCTCTTGAGCGTACTCTTCGTCACTCAGACCACCCATCACAGTAGGTATAGCTCTCCTTATACTAAGTGATAAACTTTGTGGTAAAGTCTTAATATAGTTAAATCCATCTTTAATGTAATTAAAACCACTCTTAACACCACCCCAAATGGTCTTCAATACGTCCCATACCCCGCCTAATACAGTACCTACACCTTTAATGCCATCCCACATACCTTTAGCAAAACTTTTAACATCTTCTAGCGTAACACCCATAGCTTTACCTGCTGCTAGTATACCTAGAAGTACGGTAGATATACCCATACCTTTACTTATACCATTACTATCTTTAGTAGCCTCCTCTACCTTACCAGCGACTACAGAGGATGAGTTATCTTTTTTAGATATAGATAGCAATCTATCCTTCCAGTTACCATCTCTATCACCATCACCATCTTTATCATTGAACGATGGTTTTTTAGGAGTTAACTTCTTACTTATAAGTTCTAAAGTATTAGATAGCTTATCATCTTTTTTCTTATTCTGATTACCGTAGACACCTAACATAGAGCCAAGTGTTTTAGCGCTAACTTGCACGGTATCATTCGTAATACTTAACCCTTGCTTAACAGCACCTGCAGCCTCTTTACTCTTACCTATTATCTTACTTAAGACCTTACGCTCTAATGCTCTAGTTTTAGTTGCAGTATTGTTAACAGGTTTATAACCATTATCGTCACTATTACCAACTATCCCGAACATTGAACCTAACACCTTACCACTAACTTTAGCTGTACTACCTACAGCACTTATACCTCGACTAAGCAGACCTTTAGACTTGATAACATTACCATCTTCATCATACTCTTTTTCTCTCTTACCAAATATCTTCTTAACACCCTTACTAAGTAATTTTCTCTCTAGAGACCTAGTCTTCTTGAAGAAGTTATTGATTCTGTTATATTGGTTCTTACTACTAGCTTCTTCAACACTCTCTTTATTAAGAGCAGTTTTCCATTCATCTAGATTCTTAACTAACCCAGATTGATACTCTTCCGAAGATAAGAACTCTTGCTCTAGCTCATCATCAGTAGCTTTTGGTTTATTATCTAATATACCTTTTATCTTATCTCTAAATATAGCATACGGGTCACCATACTTTCTAACTAACTTCTCTTTAACTACCTCAACTGCTTGGTCGTTATATCTCTTTAAGACAGTTAAGTTGGTCTCTCTAGTATATCCTAATGAACTAAGGTATGCATCGAACGAAGTAACAGCGCCTGTTATGTACTCATTTGAACTAAAGAACTGTGTACGGAACATAGCTTCATCTTCAGGTTCTAATAGTGTTAATTCTATATCTTTATATGTAGTTGGTAGAGTTGACTCTTTATCCACCTTACGAACCATATTCGATTTTGGTTCAGTTACTATAGATGAATCTGTTGGGATATCCTGTACTATAGGTTTATTATTAACAGATAAATAAGTGTTATCAATAACAGGTTTACCTAATGTAGAAGTTATCGGTATTGACGGTTTTACCACCTCATTAGACACTACTTCTGTTACAGATGGAATAGTATATGTAGGTTGACCTATTGTGGTTTCTTGTAACTTAGTATCGACTATATCCTTAAGAGATATAGTTGGTCTAGTAGTAAGTGTATTATCAGGTTCTGTAGTAGTTAACCTAGCTTGTACTCGATTCTTAACTTTTTCAGCACTGTTAACTATGTTATCTTTAGTATCTGTAACGAACTGTCTAGTTCTAGCTATAGAAGTAGGTCTAAGTATCTCTGGTAAAGTATCTTCGTCTGTAGTAAGTCTATCTCCTAGTCCTAAAGTGTCTCTTATATTATCTATCTGTTCAGATAACTCTGCCTTAATCTCATCTTCATTATCAGATACAGTCTGTCTAAAATCATGCTCTCTATCTACACTATCTTGTTTTATATCACGAGATGCTTCAATAAGTAACTTTTTAACACCTTCTTGGTCTACAGTGAACTCTTTAGTACGAGCATCTTGTTGCATGATACCTAGACTCATAGCTACATCATTATCGCCAGCTGTATGTAAGTCAGTTAACTCCTTATTGATATTAGGTAGAGTATACTTAATACTCTTAATGTCTTTATTAAGACTATCTAATAACTCTGGGTCACTACGAACAGCTTGTTCTAACTCTGTACCAGCTTCTCTTATAGGTTCTCTCAATCTTTCTGGTAACTGAGTAATGAACTCTGGTTGAGTTAAACTCTCACTATTAAGTTTACCTCCATTGAGTAGATGCATGAATAACGCAGCACGGACATCTGGTACATCTGCTTCAGGTATATCATAACCTGTAGCTTCGCTTAGTTTAGCTCTAACAGATTCAAAATGATGGTTCGGACCTGTTACAAGTTTATTAGTAAGGTCTTGTTTAATAGTATCTGCAGCCTCTTCACGACTATGAAATGCGTTATTATTATGGTCATATACTAACTCATTACTAACTGGGTCATTATCGTTCGTTCTTATTGATTTGACCTCTCCATATATCTTACTTAGAAGATTAGGTATGATCTTAACAATTGAACTATGTGCTCTATTATCAAATGCCGTTGCTATATCTAAATCTTGTTTAGCGAACTGCACTGTCTCTTCTTCATCACTAGAAGATAAATCTTGTAATAGTGAGTATAACTTACCTTTAGTGCCATTAATGAAACCATCTTCATTATTAGCTAACTCTGCTTGGTCTTTAAAGTACGATGGTAGGTCAGCCATAGCATTTTTAACACGGTATATACCCTCTTCCCCTGTCTCCGTACTAGAGACACCTTTACCTATAAGCTTAGCTACTTTACCTCGTATGGTATCACCTACCATACTACCTATCATAGAGGCTTTGCTTCCTCCTATACTACCCATATCATCTATCGAAGCTTTCTCTTCTGCTAGAGATGATGCTGAGCTTAGTCCATTAGATATAGAAGATACTACATTAGACATCTTATCTATAGCGTTAGTCTTAAGTATATGTAGTGGGTTTTTCTCTGAATAGAACAACTCACTAAGTTGTTGTCTGCCTGTTTCAGCTAATGAGTATTTAAGAGCTTCGGTACTTCTAGCTTTCAAATAGTCTGGTAGAGCTGTGTTATTGATAAGTGTTTCTAATTGACCACTTGATACGCTCACACCTGTCTTAAGTGCTTCTAGTTGCTCTTTAGCTGTGAATAGAGACTTATATTGTAACTCTAAAGTCCTACGGTAGTATGCATTAGTTATCTTAGTATTAAAGCTATGAGTTGAGCTTGTATTGACGGCTATGTTAGCTAATAACTCTTTCTCTTTTAGATGTCGCTTCTCAGCCATAGCAGTATCTAATACGCTCCTAACCTCTTCAGTACTTTTCTGTTCCCCAAATGTTTCAAGTAGTTGTGCTGATATCTGTGCTTGTTGTATAGCCGCTTGGCTCTCTGGGGTATCTGATAACTCTTCTTCTTCGGATAGCTTTCTCTTTATCTTACTTAGAACATTTGTTACTACTGAGTCCTCTGGAACTACTTTCTCTACAGATTCTAAAGTAGAGCGTACTGAGGATTTAATATCTTTAACTGAATCTTTATAGTGTTGTTTAATACCACTATACACTTCACTAGCGTCAGCTATTTCCGTAGCTAATGTATCTGGTATAGCATCTTTAGCTAACTCGTGTGCTTTATCCAGAGGATCTTCTTTACCTAATGAATTCAGTACTCCAGATGTAGAGTCTTTTAACGCTCTCCCAACAGCTTCCCTAGCGTCAGTAGTAGGAGGTGGTTCTGTTAACCCTAAATCAGCTTCGAGATCACTTAGGTCATCATCTAGACCTAAATCATCGTCCATGTCAATATCCATACCGTCATCTTTATCAGTCATTATTATTCCTTTCATAGTTATATTTTTGTATTCTAATGATAGTAACTTTTGTTTGTTTAAAAGGGTTCTATAATCCCATATTAAAGGAAACTAATGTCACAATTACCATTAGATAGAAATCTATTTAATATAGACTTATTAATGCTTCAGCCAGCACAGCTGAAGTATTTAGGAGAAGTTAAGGTAGCTAATATATTCGAACCCAACTCTAATCTATTTTCAAGAGATGGGTTATTTAGTACTGAGATATTCGGCCCGATAGGCTCACCATTGCGGTCTGAGACTCCAGGTTACATTAACCTCCATGTTGATATATTACACCCGTTGGTATACCAACAACTAGTCTCACTGAAATCTCTATATGGCGAGATAATGTCTGGTAATAAAGAAGTCGTGTTTGATAATGAAATCAATGATTTTAGGATAGCTACCTCGGAAGACCAAGATAGTGGAACTGGGTATACATATTTCATAGACCACCTTCCTAAGATAGCATTTGTTAAAGGAGGTGACCAGAGGCAAGCTAGGATTGATTTAGTTACGAAGTCTCTTAGAGAGAAAATCTGGATTAATAAATGGGTAGTGTTACCTGCAGGCTTAAGAGATTATGAGATATCTAAAGATGGCGTATCTGAAGATGAAGTTAATGATATATATCGTTCACTCTTAGGTAGTGTTAGTCTGCTTAGTAATATTAAAGTTACTAAAGATAACTTAACTATGTTAGACCCTATAAGGCTCAAGATACAGAATATAACCCTACAACTATATTTACATTTCAAAGAGTTGTTAGATGGTAAGAATAAGTTCATACAAGGTAAATGGGCGAAGCGTGCTATAGTCGATGGTACTAGGAATGTTATAACTCCTAGCGTTAACTTATGTACTGACCTAGACGACCCTAATAGTATAACTATGGACCATACAGTCATGGGTCTGTATCAATACATTAAATCACTGCCAGCTATAGCTGCCCATAGGCTACATCAAAAGTATATCAATAAGATACTGTCTCCAGATAATAACAATGCTGTATTAGTTAACCCTAAGAGTATGTCAACTGAAGTTGTAACTATAGATATTAAGAAACGAGATGAGTGGTTAACCTTAGAAGGGTTAGATGACATAACTTCGAAGTTAGCACAAGATAGTATTAAGGTGAGTCCTATAACTATAGATGGTTATTATATGTTCTTGATATATGACGATGGTAAAAGTATAGAAGTTATATTCGACACTAAAAATCTAGATGATACTTATAATAAAAAGTATCTACGGCCTATAACATATATTGAGTTATTATATTTAGCTATATATGATATAAGGGATAAATATCCTGCTATCGTGACTAGATACCCTGTGGCATCTATGGGTGGTGTATACCCTACTAAGTTATATGTTAAGACTACTGTGACTGGTCGTAAGGTTCAATTTAGAGAGCAAGGTAATGTAAGAGATATTATCGAGTATCCGAACCTTGATGATGAATTCGTAGCTAGCTTAAGCCCACACTTCTGTCATCTAGAGACACTAACGGCAGATTTTGATGGGGACACTATGAGTGCTAATACTATGCATACTGACGAGAGTATAGCGGAGATAGAAAAAATGTTAAATGATAGAAAATACTATGTTTCACCTGAGGGTGAGATTATCTTTACATCTTCGGTGGGTGTTAATGAACTAGTTATAGCTCATATGACGGCTTAGAGTATGAAAGTTAAAATAGTAATAACTAAAATGAAGAATCTATCTAAGATGAAAAACTATACATTCGACAATAGATACCTAGCTGATGATAAAGGTAATGTATACCTTATGGATAAAACAGATAGAGAGAAGACTACTGGTCTCTTATCTTGTCATAAGATGAAACCATTCATCACTAGAGATGGTTATGTTGAGTATGTCTTAACTAATAGTCATCGTAAGAAGAAGCACATACAAGCGCACCGTATAGTTGCTAGTCTATATCTACCTACTATCAAGAATAGAGAGGAGGTCAATCACAAGAATGGTAATCGTAATGATAACCGTAGAGTTAATCTAGAGTGGGTGAGTCATAAAGAGAACATACAACACTCGTTTAAAGTACTTAATAAGAAAGTATGGAATAGTAATAAGTGATATCGTTAAATATTACACATATATCATTTAGATAGGTAGATGGCATAAACCTACCTATTTCAAAATAATACTAGACTCGGAGGTAGTCAATATGGAGTATATCTGTAAAAGATGTAAGACGGCGGCAATAGCTAAGTCGCTTAACGAGATAATCGAGAAACAGAAACTCTGTGAGGTGTGTCTAGAATCTAAAAGTAAGACACTAAGTAGAACATACTCTTCTAAGAAGAAGCGTAAGTTGTTCCAATGTACTAGTTGTAAAAAAATAGTGCGACACAATCAAAGACCAATTTGGTGTGAATGTGGTAGTCATGAATTCAGAAAAACAAAAAACTATAAATAAAGGTCGGTAATCATGGAAAGTCAGATGAAGAAAACAGAAGAACGAGAGAATAATGTATATGTTCACTATTGCGGTGGGTGTGGTATTAATATAGCTATCGATGTTATGAAGAAAGTGTGTGATAACGGTCAAGGCGGTGGGTTACCTAGTATCGAACATAACTATATAGATACTTCAAGAGCTAATATTAAAGGTGTTAATGTTCCTATCTTAGAAGGCGAATTTTGGAAGATAGAAACTAAGAACCACGATACACCATTGATAGATGGTTCTGGCGGAGAGAGAAGTACGCATGCATCTGACATATTAAGCAGTATGCATTCATATTTAGACAATAAAGGAATCAAAGAACCTGTAACTGGAGAGTACCATCTAGTTATATTCTCTGCGTCAGGTGGGACTGGTAACATAGCAGCGTATGGTATAGTTAATAAGTTACTATCATTGAAGATCCCTTGTATTTGTGTCTGTGTAGGTGATAGCTCTACAAGTATTAGTACTAGTAATACTATAAAGGTTATTGAGACATTCAATGCTTTAGCTGTCAATACGAAAACTGCGTTATGTATGATATATGACAACAATGTCAATCTTAGTGATGAAGAGAGTAAGTGTAACGCAGAACAGATTATAAATGATAGACTATACAACACTATTACAACTACTCTACTGTTTTTAAGTGCTGGTATAAACTCTATCGATAATAAAGATATGCAGAACTTCCTTAACCAAGTAGACTACGCTAGTTTGAAAATACAACCTGGTCTATATGGTATCCAAACTTTTGCTGGGCGTCCTCAAGATAACATACCTAAAAGCTACACACCAACTGGCGCGCGCACTATTGTAATCACACCAGAGAAAAATGTTGACAAAGAGACGCATACTAACTTAGATACTGACACTGGGTTCATTCTGTTACATACTAAGAAAGGTCACAGTAGCCATGTGACACATAGAAAACTATTTCCACCTGTTGTACATCTAATAACTTTTGCAGGTGCGTTAACTGATGAACATAGAGCATTGAGTACTACCTTGAATGAGTTCAATACTATAGCTAAAAGTATTGTGAGTGATAGTTTAGGAACAGATGCTGGAACTATGAATAATGACGGACTGGTTTTATAACTAAGAATGATATAGCAGGTAAAACTGCTATATCACTTTTTTTTATGGTCTTTGAGTTTGATGATACCACCATAGACATAGTTAAGTTAGGAGAAGTGAAGTATGAGTGATTCTCAAGATATTACACGAAGTGTCAGAATGTTTAAGATGGTTATAGATGTTGAAGTTGTGATAACTGCAATTAAACAGTATGTGTTCGAATGGGAGTGTGATAGAGAAGTACCTAACCATTACAGTGACGATACGGAAATAGCTCATATCCAGTCACTTATCTCTATAAGTGTTAGGAAGATGCTTAACGATAATGGCGTAGTTGTAACTAATGGATATCTCTTTAAAGATATATTAGCTAATGACCATCAGTTACCTAAATATCGTCGTAGTGTGTACAATAGTTATGTAGACACTATAATAGGGTATTTCTACCCACGCTTAGACTCAATAGACTATCATATTTTTAAATATGGAGACAATGTAGCTGTTTCTATATCATTTCGAGGTAACACACTGACTTTAATCATGCTATGGGATAAAATGGTTAGTTAATATTAAAGGAAGTGTCTATGAAACAAGTGATTAATGTGAAACACCCGAGTATCGCATTAGAAGACATCGAGAATGAGTTAGTTATGTTAGATAAGTTATTTATGAAATATATTCCTGATATACACCTCATAAAGGATTGCGTATATGCTAAAGGGTTCAGGTTTCCATTAGAATCGTTAGCAAAGATAGAAATGTATAATAATCAAGGCAATGTAAGTAACACGCCATTCCACCCATTTCTATCAATAGAAATGGTAATAGCGATATTGCAATCTGAGATATGTCAGTCTAATAAAGATGACGAACATTTATTTATAAAAAATCCGTTAATACCATTAGGTGGAATAAGTTACATCGATAGCTATATCGAAGATATTGATATAGTATTGAATTACTTACCGTGTATAAAAGGTCACACGATAGATATTAACTCTATCTTAAATATAGTCGATCGTATCAAGACTAAAGTTATAAAACACACTTGTAGGTTTCCAGGGTATCTGTTTCAATTTGATACAACAAGAGATAGAGTAATAATACATAACCATGGAGATATCAGAGCTGTTAGATTTAGTGAGTATTGTGACTATTTAGAAGTACAAAGAATGAGTAACCTTAACATTTAATAAAATTAAAAAAAAAAAGAAAGAGATAAAATGCGTATAGAAATTACTGAATTCACTGAACATTGGAATAAGAGTATAGGTAATAATTTAGATTTAGCAGAATATAAAACAGGTGCTATAATGCTTAGTTTAGATAACCTATGTGTTACTTATACTAAAGTAGCACAGCTACTGAAAACACTAGAATTCGATGGTGAGTATCCAGAACTGATATTGCACTATTTATATAAATATCTATTAACAGAGATAACTATGGGGGATAGAGATAACAGAAGTACATTAGAGTTATTAGAACATATTCAATATGTTATTTTAGATAAGTTCAATATCACTAGCCGTATCATTAACATTAACAAAGCTCAAGAGTTAGTAGTTGATTTAATAAAACAAATTCAGAATATCTTGCAGTCTGAAATAACCAAATACATCGTACCTAACCCGACTAGTAGAATAGGGTCATGGGATTACTTCTACGAAGTTAATGAGTTCGATATTATTATCAAAGACCAAATCTATAGTGACTATACTACGCCTAGGGTATTCAATATAACTTGTAAAGCAGTAATCTATGCTAAGAAACCAACTGTTTATACACATGGCACTTAATGGTATATAATACTATCGGTCTCGATATGACTAATTTCAAAAAGTTGACAGGGGTCCTTGTCCCTGGTCAAGAGGTCGAGTTGAAGTTGTTGGAGTTTTACAGCAAGACTCCGAACGCTGATAAAGATCCTGTTCGGCTCATGGAGGCGTACATAGCAGATTTCTTAAAGAAGAATAAGGATAGTGTTATATGTGATGAACTAACATATAATAACCATATACTATATTGTATTGGTGTAATAGAGATGACTATATTATATTACATACCTACTCCTGTAGTGAGTAATATCGAATATAGTAAATATATACAAAATAACGGTAATATTATTTTAGAATATAGATACTTTTAAAGTAAAGGAGATGGAGTAATGTTAAAGACTAAGACTGTAGATCTGACCCAAGAGTTTCATATGTACTTAACATCGTTAAAGACTAGTGAGAAGTATAGTATAAATGAAGGTATAGCAGCGTTTCAAAAGTTATGTGCTGGTTCACACTTATCCCATAGTAAAGTAGAATTAGGTCCTAACACACCTTTATTCTATCAACAGTTAGTAGATAAACTATTGAGTCATTGGGTTAGTGAAGCTATTATTAGTTATTGGGAGACTACCATGTCAGGAACATATCCAGTATTGAAACATATTGTCACTTATGAATCATAACTCAACATACACAGTTATCCTACCACAATCTACTCTGATAGCTCGACTGATAGAAGTACTGAATCTTGATGCAGAAGATACAGATGAAAGGTTGGTGTTAGAGTTAACACAAACTTTAATAGACTTAGGTATAAATACTGTTAACAGACCTATTAGAGAAGAGTCAGTAGGGGATACTGATAGGGTAACTGAAGAAGAGTGGTTAGAGAGATGTAGTAGTATAATAGTTGATTTAGATACTTCTGTAGAAGAGATAGCTAGCGGTATACCTGATATGACTAATGATATGGTATTAGCTGAGTTAGTAGCTGTGATTAAACACGCGCCATTCGAACTATTAGATTTAATGGTATACTATGATGTATACAGTAAAGATTATATGGTAGTCAAAGCTAATACATACCGTATCATTCTGGAGATTACTTAGATGTTAATATTAAGGAGAAAATGATGAAAATGGAATTGAATCAAAGTTATGACTTCTCTACACTAGCACCGACTCTACTAGGTGCTAATTTTAGTAATGTGAAAGTTATAGGCATTATGACTGCTGAAGAAGCGATTAAGTATCGTGATATACACACACTACACCAGGAGGTTATCGGTATTGTACCTGCACTTCCTGGGGTCGAAGATTTAAAATATGTATTATTAGATGTTGATGGTAGGAAAATCTTACTCGCTTATGAATATATAGACTCTTATAGTATTACTAAAGTCAATACTGTTAACCTAGGTATAACTGTCTACCAAGCTAAAGATAGCGATATAGTTATATTGAGGAATGCTTTACTAGAACTAGGTTATGGGAATATAGATATAAAAACGCTATAAAATATAGTTCTAGGTGTACACCTAGAACTATAGTATTTTATTTACAGAGGGATTAATTTTTTGATATAGATATAATAGAAAGAAACTTTAATAAATATAAGGGTAGATTATGGTAACTTCGGACGATCTAACAGGAAACGAAATATTCAAACGGTCGCCGAGTGAATATAATATTAACTTAAATCCTGTAGAGGAATATATTAGACAAGCTACAAAGTATTTAAGTGGTAAACATGGTATTACTTCTGAACATGCTAATACATTAGTTAAAGAGATTTTAACTACACAAAAGAGGGAAGGAAAGATAACTAATCCTGTAGTTAAATATAACTGTAGGAACGACCGAGGTGATATGGAAGTTAAGGAAGACCACTTAACAAATTATTTAGAAGGAGTTGTTCAAGCAGGTGAAGTTCTAGTTCCATCTGGTACTAGTTATATACACCCTAGTAAGAAGAAAAGTATACATGCTGACTTCTTAGCCATCAATATAGCTAAGCGTTCTAGTGACAAGAAGAAAGCATTCAGTTATAAACAGCTAGGAGACACCTCTAAGAGCTTATATTACAATACCTTACAAAAGGTACGTAAAATATTCAACAACTCGTTATCGGGCGCTTACGCATCAAAATCGACTATATTATATAATCCTAGTGCGCACTATACACTAACTAGTATAACTAGGTCTGTTGCTAGTATAGGTAACGCTGTTACAGAATCGGTCATAGCTGGTAATAAACAGTTCCGTAATAGTGACATAACTCTTAACTATGTAGTTGCGATTGTTACTAATATTAAGAAGAACACTGTGACTAATACTATCCATAAATATAGTTTATATATACCTACACCTCAAGAGGTATTAGACATGATAAAATATAGCTCTAGATGGTACTGGAGTGATGTTAATTGGGATAAAGATATGTTACAGTACCTATCTACTCTAGAGGGGTATGAGTTAGCTGCTATCATGTATGTTAATGATTTATGGCATATGAAGAAATACAATAATGATTTTGTTAAGAAGTTACTATATAACATGTCAAGAAGATGTGAACACGGTAGTACTAACTACCTTAGTGACCTTAATAATGCTGCTGAGGGTATTAACAACTTAACACACCATATCTGTATGAACGATATTAAGGGTAAGAATATTAACTATAAAGAGTTACAGGAGTTAATTGACTTAGAAGGAAAATTCCTTATATCAAAAGAGTATCGAGATGGTACCGTTAAAACATTTAAAGAGTATCTGATACATATAAAACACAAGATAATTTACTCGGGCGGTAAAGTAGATGATAAGAATTTCAATAAGTTACATAACAAAGATACTAATCCTGAGAAACTACTGTGTGTGTTAGCATCTACTACTAAACATGTTATGAAGATACTCTACAAGTATAGATTACTCTTTAGGTGTTTCTTCACAACTGATATCATGCCGCCAGGTGTAAGTTATATTAAAGATATGATGAGGGATTCTATTGTATTATCAGATACAGATAGTACATGTGGTAGCTATGATAAATGGGTGGAGTGGTACTTTGGTCATATTAAATTCACAGCTGAAGCTATCGCTTTATCAGCTGCAGCTATGACTATCAATACACAAGTTATAGACCACCACTTAAAGATATTCGCAAGGAACATGAATGTTGATGCAGATAGAGTAGAGTTATTGAAGATGAAGAATGAGTTCTTCTGGACAGTATTCACAGCCACTAATGTTAGTAAACACTACTTTGCTAATACCTTATCACAAGAAGGTAATATCTTTGATAAACCAGAGTTAGAGTTAAAGGGAGTACACCTTATCGCTTCAGCTATGGACCAGAGTATAGTAGACCGTGTGCATAAGATGTTAACAGATATTAACGAACATGTATCTAACGGTAATAAGATTAAGCTACATAGCTATGTAACACAGATAGCTGATATGGAAAGGAGTATATTAAAATCTATTAAAAGTGGTGATATATCTATCTATCGTAAAGATAAGATAAAAGATAAGAAATCGTATAAAGATATACCTACGAAATCACCTTATCTCAACCACATATTATGGCATGAAGTATTTGAAGGAAAGTATGGTTCTCCTGGAGAACCTACATATATGGTTATTAAGATACCAACTATCATCAAGTCTAAAAAGAGGTTAAGAGAATTTGTTGATAGTATAGAAGACGAAGATGTTAAGAGTAAACTTAGTGATTTCATTAAGAAATATAAGAGAGAGGCTATGGGAACATTCAGACCACCCTTATCTATTGTGAGTGGTAGTGGTATACCAGAAGAGATAATTAAGTTTATTGATAGTAAAAGAATCGTTACTGATAGTCTCAATATAGCGTACACTGCATTTGAGGCATTGGGATTCTATCGAAAACCTGGTAGGATATACTCTGAGATGGGTTATTAAAATATAAGAAGGAAATACATGGGAAGTCAGCTTACAATATATAGTATCGGGATAGTAGCTAAAGATATTGTGGAAGATGAAGTCGCTGTCGACATCTTCCCTATAGAACTTGTACAAGATCGTACTGGTAAGATAAGTGATGTAGACACTATAGGTACTACTACTAAAGACCAGAGTGGTAATATCATAAGTGCTAATGTTAATAAAAGT
>Ga0193960_1000070_pt1 | contig 43259 bp, 39 predicted proteins | sample FB_3_MG_FD_140338 | JGI IMG/M metagenome (GOLD analysis project Ga0193960, IMG submission 140338) | Microbial mat bacterial communities from the Broadkill River, Lewes, Delaware, United States - FB_3_MG | ecosystem: Environmental > Aquatic > Freshwater > River > Microbial mats | place: USA... | reverse complement strand
TTGGGGATAAACAGCTGTTTGAGTATCAGCAATTGATACAGAACCTTTAGGGATTGATTTTCTAGGACTTGATAATCTTGGCATTGCAATTTTCTTATCTACACTTGCCATATATGCAAAACCTGGAAGAAAACCAATTGCATAAACATCATAAAGCTTTTGAGAATGTATTAATATAACCTCTTCAATACTAAGACCTGTTTTAATGCTCATATCTTCTAAATCAAGTCCTACATCAGTTCCATAATAAACATCAATGCTAACTATATTCTCATTCAAAATATCACTAGATTCTTCACTTATAGATTCTTGTAATTTTACTTTTACTTCATCATAGTTGTATTTGAAAATATCATATGTTATAAAAATAGATGAGTAAGAAGGAATAATTTCTATAATTCCCTCACAATTTTGTTTTTTTAAACTAAGGTAAGCATTTTTAACTTTTGAAGCTACATCTTGACTTATTTCATTTCCAAAGTAGATTATTAAGGAATCTACAGAAGCTAATTTAAATTCCATATTAAGCTAATGCTTTTCTTAATAATTTGATAAATTCTAAAGCTTTTTCATTATCTCCATGAACACAAATAGTATCAACAGCAATAAATAGCTTCTGTCCTGTAACACTTTGGATATAACCTCTATCTTTTAAAGTTACAATTCTTTGAGCAACTTCTAATTCATCATGAATTACTGCATTTGGATTCATTCTTGAAACTAAAGTACCATCATCATTATAATTTCTATCTGCAAACACTTCATAAATTAGATTAATCCCATACATTAAACCTGTATGTTTATAAGCTTCATTTTTAGGACTTGAAAGAACCATAAGTTTAATATTTTTATCAAAAGATGCAATAGCACTTAAAACTGCTTTGAAAATATTTTCATCTCTCATCATATCATTATATAAAGCACCATGAGGTTTAACGTAAGAAATAGCAACACCATGAGCTTTACAAAAAGCATTTAATGCTCCTAATTGATATAGTACAATTGATTTTATCTCTTCAAGAGAACAAAGCATAGTTCTTCTACCAAAACCAACTAAATCTTGATATGCTGGATGAGCTCCAATTGTTACATTATTTTCTTTTGCTAAAGCAACAGATTTATTCATAGTAACAGCATCACTTGCATGGAAACCACAAGCTAAATTTGCCAAATCAATATAAGGCATAATTTGCTCATCAAGTCCCATTTTCCAGATACCAAAACTCTCACCCATATCACAATTTAATCTAATATTCATTTCATTACCTTGCATTAGTATCCTTTATTTTACCATAATATTTTGTTATTTTAAAACTCATCTTTAACACCTGTTTTTCTTAATCTAATAAGTGTTAAAACTAAAACCATAATAGATACAAATACAAAGTTCACATCTACTTTTAATGCTGCAATTAGTATAGCAATAGCTGAAAACATAGCTAATCTTCTATAAATAAAAGAGATTACGTATGTTATTAAACTTGCAAATAAAAATATTAACTCAATCATCATTCTTACCTGTTTTTTATTTATGTAAATTCTAACAATATAGAGTGTGTAATAAGTGAGTTTTTTATTAAATCTTGAAGTTTTATATATAAAAAAAGAGTAGGAGAACCCACTCTTTAATTAAGGAGAAATAAGTTTATAAATAGTGATTTACTTAATCATTTGATTAGGTAAATAAAATACAATCTCTGGGAAGAATGTAATTAGTACAACTGTAATTACCATCATAATAAAAAATGGTAATGTTGCTTTTAAAATTGTTTCTATTTTTTCATCACTAATACTTTGTATTACAAATAGTGAAAAACCAACTGGTGGCGTAATTTGGGCCATTTCAACCATAAATACTAAGAAAACACCAAACCATAAAGGATCAAAACCAGCAAGTACAACTATTGGTAATACAATAGGTAATGTCATTACAACAATTGAAACTGCTTCAAGAATCATTCCTAAAATAATATACATAATACCAATTAGTAAAATTAACATTAAAGGTGATAATCCAAGCTCTGTAATAAACTCACTCATAGCTCTTGCAATTCCTAAGAATCCAATAACTTGTGATAAGAATACAGCTCCTGCAATAATAAACCCAATCATAACAGATGTTTTAACTGTATTTAAAATCGCATTTTTAAGAACTTCAATATTTATAGCTCTAAAATAAGCAGCTAATACTAATGCACCTAAAACACCTAAAGCAGCAGCTTCAGTTGGAGTAGCAAACCCACCATAAATAGACCCAAGAACTACAAAAATTAGTGAGAAAATTGGTGCTAAATCTTTTAATGAATGCCATTTATCAGCCCATGTAAACTTCTCTTCAACATCTGGTAAAACACTTGGATCAGTTTTAGCTTTATACATAATATAAAATGAGTATAAAGAAGCCATTAAAAGTCCAGGTAAAATACCAGCTACAAATAGCTTACCAATTGAAACATCAGACATTACACCATAAATAATCATAATTAATGATGGTGGAATTAAAAAGCCTAAAGTTCCAGAACCAGCAAGTGATCCCATAGCTAATTCTTTAGAATAACCTCTTTTTTTAAGCTCATCTAATGTAATCTTACCAACAGTTGCAGTTGTTGCTGCACTTGATCCAGAAACTGCTGCAAATAATGAACATGCAGCTACATTTACATGTAATAGTCCACCTGGAATATATGCTAACCAAGGTTTTAAACCATTAAGTAACTTTGTTGAAATAGATGATTTATATAAAATCTCACCCATCAAAATAAACATAGGTAAAGCAGCAAGTGACCATGAGTTCATAGCATCAAAAAGTGAACCTGCTAATAAATCTCCAATTTTGTCATACACTGAAATTACTGGTGGTAAATTGTGATCAAATAAAAGCATTCCTACAATACCTGTTAAAATTAATGAAACTCCAATCCATATAGAAGAAAGAAGAAACACAAACATGATTGCTATTAAAATAATTGATAATATTAGTGGATCAGCTATCATCTGAGAATCCTTTAAAAATAAATGCAACTACAGCTAACATAAAAATAGTAATACCTATAGGCATAGCAAGCTGTGTTAAATATAATGGTGTTTCTGAAACACTTTCAGATAACATTTCTAATTCATAAGAATCATATGTAAATAAAATAGTTCTATATAATGCAAACGATAAAACACCTAATGTTATAACCGCTGCAAGAATATCGATCTTTTTATTTGCTTTTTTTGATAACCTTGAAGTAATTATGTTAATTCTGATGTGAGCATCTTGTGAAAATGCATAACCTAATGCTAAAAATATAGAAGCAAGATATAAATATCCACTATACTCATCAGCAATCATTGTAGAAATATCAAAAAACGATCTTAAAAAGATTTCCGTTAATATTAATAAAACTAACCCTACTAGCGTTGCTCCCGCTAGATAAGCTGAGCCTTTGCTCAGCCTTTCTATAAAGTTTGTTAAGAAATTCATCTTAATTACTTTCTATATTCTTTGAAAATACCTTGGATTTGAGAGTTTGCACCATCAAGATATTTAGTTAATAGTTTTAAAGCAATTTCATCAAGTTCTTTTTTAAGTTCAGGACTTGCTTCTTTAACTTTTATACCATTTTTAGCTAATGCTTCTAAGGCAGTTTTTTCTTCAACTTTTACAGCTTCCCATTGAGATTTTTCAATTTGAGCAGCAGCTTTAGTTAAAGCAGCTTTTTGAGTTTTATCTAATGAATTCCAGTAGTCTAAGTTAATAGTAACTGCTTGTAATGGATAAGCGTAGTTGATTTTTGTATAGTTATCTAATACTTCCCAAAACTTACCATCTTTTCCAGATGAAGATGAAGTTACAACAGAATCAACCATCCCTGTTCTTAAAGAAGAATAAACTTCTCCCCAAGGTAAGGCAACAGCTGAACCACCTGCCATATTTACAAATGAAGCTGAGTTTTTGTCATAAGTTCTAGTTTTAACACCTTTAAAATCAGTAATAGAAGTTAATTCTTTTTTAGAGTAAAAACCAGATGCTGGCCAAGTTACAGAATAAAGTAGCTTTTGATTCCATTTTTTAGCAGTTTTTTCATATGCTGGTTTTGATAATTGGTATAATTTGAAAGCATCATCATATGTGCTTGCAATAAATGGTAATGCAGAAACACCAAATACTTTTCCTCCACCTGAAGTGAAAGGAATAAACATATCAGTCATTGCAACAGTTCCATCTTTTACAGCTTTTAAAGGATTACCTTTAATAAGTGCAGATCCTGGATGAACAGTAATATTTACTGAACCTTTTGAATAATCTTTAACTAATTGTGAGAACTCAACAGCACCTTTTGTGTGAAAGTTGTTTGCACCATACTTCGCATTTAAATCCATTTTAATATCACCTGCAAGTAAACTCGTAGCTGCTAGTGATAATACTAATAAACCTTTTCTAATCATTTTAAACTCCTTAGTTGATTAATTAAGGTAATTGTAAAATGTTAGAGTGAGTTTATAGTGAGTTTTTTAAAATGTAATTAATTTATACCCTTCTTGGGGTACATTTGTAATAATATCCAGAGGAATTCTTTGTCTAAATTCCTTTATAAATGTCTTTAACGCGCTCATACTCATGGATTTATCTCTCCATAAATACTCTTCAATTAAGTCATATGTAACAACACAATTTTTATTTTTGTGTAATAGTAACAAAAAATCTTTATCTCTTTTTCGTAAAGTAATCAATTCATCTTTATAAAAAAGTTCCCTAGAATCTAAATTAAAATACATGTCAGAAGAGAACACTATTTGATTATCTAAGATTTGATTACCTAAGGATTTAATAATACCATTTAATAAATTATCAGAATCTACAGGTTTTAAAATGTAATGATTAATATTTAAATTTATTAATTGAAGAAGATATTCTTCACTTGAATAAGCAGTAAGCATAATAATAATTACATCTAAATCTTTATCTCTTATTTTTGTAACCATTGAAATTCCATTTGTATTTGGCATTTCAATATCTGAGATAATAATATCAGGTTTATACTCTAAATATAAATCGTAACCATCGCTACCATTTGGAGCATCAAGAACATCTTTGAAGTAATACTTTAAAGTATTTACCATTCTTTTTCGAATGCCTTCTTCATCTTCAACACAAAGAATAGTGTAGTTTTTTAGCTTCTCTAATAAGTTTTCATTCATTTTGATTCCTTAAAAAAAGAAGTATACTTGAAAGTGTTTGTCTATTTTATTAAATAAGGAATTTCTTCCTTATTTAACAATTCTTAGAAGTTTTCCCAAGAATCTTCATTTTTTTGTTTAACTATTTCAGTTTTATTATTTTCTGAATTAGAATCTACATTTATTTTTTTAGCTTTTACAGAATCTTTTCCTTCAAACTCTTTTGAATCAGCATCTTCAACAATAAGTTTAGAAATATCATCCATAAGAACTGAAACATCATGTGTTTGTGCTGCAATTCTAGCATTTTGCTGTGTTTGTGTATCTAATTGAGTTACAGCTGTATTAATCTGCTCAATACCTGATAATTGTTCTTTTGAAGCCATTTCAATATCTGAAATTAATCTAGTTGTATCTACAATATTTCCATTAAGTTTTTTATAACCATCAATCATATCAGCAGCCATATGTTTTCCATCATTGGCTTTTACAGTTGCATTTTCAACTAGGTCTTTAATTTCTTTTGCAGCTTCGGCAGATCTTGAAGCTAGATTTCTAACCTCAGCTGCAACTACAGCAAAGCCTTTCCCAGCTTCTCCCGCAGTAGCTGCTTCAACTGCTGCATTTAATGAAAGAATATTTGTCTGGAATGCAATTTGATCAATAACTGATATAGCTTCATTAATAGCTGAAACTTGAGAATTAATCTCTTCCATTGCATTTGTTGTTTTATTTGCTAAGTCTTCACCATCTTGTGCTGATTTAGTTACATCTTTTGAAAGATTAGACATTTGTGCAATATTTTCTGTGTTATTTCTAATATTACTTGTAATCTCTTCTAAGGCTGCTGCTGTTTCTTCTAAAGATGCTGCTGCTTCATTTGAAGAGTTATTTAATAAGTCTACATTTTTTAATAAAACATCTGAACTCTCATCTAATGTTAAACCATTTATTTTACTCTCAGTTAACATTTCAGTAATTGAACTACCAAGTAAATTAACACCTTTTGCAAGTTTTAATAAATCATCTTTTAAAGAGTTTTCATCCACAGTTTTAATATAGTCATATTTAGAATAATCTTCTAAAACACTTAAAATATTATCAATATTACTTTCTAGATTATTAGCCATTTTATTTAAAACATCTTTTAGCTCATTTAAAGATGGGTTTGATACATTTTTACTTAGCCTTTGACTTAAATCACCTTGTTCAAACTCTGTTAAAACAGAAATTGCATCATCGATTAATTCCCTATCTTCTTCAATACCTTTTTGTGTTTTGTTAATATTAATATTAACTACCTCTGCCATTTCACCAAATTCATCAGAGCTTTTAATATTTATTTCTCTTACACTAGAGTTTTCTCTATTTAAATATGAAAAGAAATTCAATAAACCTTCTTTAAATAAAGAAAGCTTTTTAGTAATATCAAGAATAATATAAAAGGCTAAGGCTGAAATAATAAGCATTGAAATAAGAATTGCTACAAGTGTTATAATTTTACTTGTTTCATAAATCTCAATTGCTAAATCTGTTTCATTTTTAGCAACATCAAGTTGTAACTTAATTAATGCCGAAATTTTTTCACCTATTGGATCAATTTGTGGATATAAATCTTCTTTTGTAATTCTTTCTAAAAGTGTAAAATCCTTTTTAGTACAAGCATCTTTAATCTTTTGTGCTATTTTGTTACCTGTATCCATAAAACTTTGAGTTTGTGCAACTAGTGAAGCTTCATCTTTTGTTAATTTTGTAGATGTATATGAGTTCCATTGTTTATGAATATTACCCATAGCAGTATCAATATTAATAATACACTTTTCAAAAGAGAAATTACCATTTCTAGTTTGATGTGTTGTATCAACAATATTTACAGCATATTCATCTGCAATAATCTTTAACTGCTCTAATGGAACTACCCTATCATTATAAACAGTTTCTAATCCTTTATTAACCTTTTGTAATTGTAGGATTCCCATTACTCCTAAAACTATAAGTGCTACTAGTGATATAAAAACCAAAATTAATAATTTTAATTTAGTCTTTAAATTATTTAACATTCTTACCTCCCATGTGTTATATTATTTATTATATTAAATTATTACTTTTCTTTTATTTATAAATTGTAATTTATAAATAAACTTTTTCATTTTTTTGTTATTTTTTATGTATAAAAACATATAAAATACATAAAATAGGAATAAAAATAAGTTATTTTGTATTCAAATATAGCCATAAAAAGGATATTTCTATAGCTATGTGAATGAGATAAAAAATTATTTTAAAGGAAGAGAGATAATAAAAATAGCACCTTTATTAGTATTTTCTAAACTAAGTTCACCACCCATATTTTTTTCAATAATCATTTTTGACATGTAAAGTCCTAAACCACTACCTTTTAAACTTTCTTTAGTTGTAAAATATGGTTCAAAAACTCTTGTGAAGTATTTAGACTCAACTCCACCGGCATTATCTTCAACACTTATAATTGCATTGTTATTTACTGTTTTAATTTCAATTGTAATTTGAGGATTTGAAATCTCTCTTTGATTTAATACATCCTTTGCATTTGAAATTAGATTTAACATTACTTGAGAAAATTCTCTTTTATATCCACTAATAATCGAATCTTTTACTAAGGTTTTTTCTAAATTAATATTTAGGTTTTTAATTGAAGCAAATACTAAAGTCAAGGCTTCATTACAAGCTTCATCAATTGAAAAGTCAATCTTTTCTTTATCAGGTTTAAAAAAGTTTCTAAAATCTTCAATTGTATTTGACATAAATCTAAGATGTACATTTGATTCTTTTACAAAAGATTCAATCATTTCATTATCAGCTTTACCAAATTTTGAAGCAGTTTCAAGCTCCATCAAAATTCCAGATACCTCACTTAATGGTTGCCTCCATTGATGTGCAATCATAGATAACATTGTTCCCATTCTAGCTAGTCTTGATTGATGGAACATTGCCCTATCTTTTTTCTTAACTTCTTTAATTGCTTTTTGAACTTTTAATTCAAGGTTTTTATTTAGATCTTCTAATAAAAGCTCTTTTCTTTTTACATTATCTTGATATGATTTAAATACTCTTGTAATCTTATTTGATATAAAAAATGAAATTATCCCAATTACTAAAATCACAAAAAATGAGATTACTACAACTAGTCTAATATACTTATCAATTCTTTTTTCAAGTAGTTTTTTATTTTCTAATATGGATTTTTGAATATCATCAATATATAAACCTGTTCCAATTACCCAATTGTATTTTTTATATAATCTAAAAAAACCTAATTTTTTAGAAAAGTTCACTTCCTTTGGTTTTTGCCAAAAATATTCAATAAATACACCATTTGGTTTTTTTATAGTTTCATCAATAAATTGTTTAGTAATTAAAGTACCCATAGCATCTCTTAGACCAATATCTAAAGTTGCAATTCTATCTTGTCTAAAAGGATGAGCTCGTAAATAGTAATCTGTATCATGAACCCAAATATATCCATGTTTACCATATCTTATAGTTTCAATATATTTTAGAAGTTCATTTTTTAATTCTTCTTCACTTAAGTTTTTATTTCTCTTTACATGATGTTCAAGGTAGTTAATAATATAATCAACCTCTTTTTTCAATATATTTTTTTGCTTATTTAAATACTCTTTTTCAACACGTACACTCTCTTCTTCAAAATAGTTATATTGATTTTGAACAAAAAAGTATATGGTAAAAAATGCAATAAATATTACAGTGATAATAGGTGTGAATATTATAAGTTTTGGTATATTTCTTTCACTAAACAAATGAACTCCTTAGTTTTATACCAATATCATACACACATAAAGTGTGTATTGGGTGAGTTTTATTAGTTTTGATACATATGGTACTTTTTATTTTCAGCAGCTTTTTTCTCTTCTATTTTTTTATATGTTTGTGTTGCTTTTTGTTTTACATCTTCATCTGTATCATTTGAGTTATACTCTTTTATAATAAAATCTAAGACTAAAATATAAACAATACTATTTAATTTTAAAGAGTCTTCATTTCTCATTAATTTGTCTAAATCAATTGCATAGACTGCCTCTTGAAAAGTGAAAAAAAGTCTTTGTTTAACATCAGGTAGTCTATATGTATAACCTAAAATTACCAAGAAGTTTTCTTCAAACTCTATATGAAAGTTTTTCTCTTTTAATCTACTGGCAAAATCATTTATTGTCTTTTCATGCTTTTCTACAAGCTCTGGGGCTTCAATTATTTTATTTTTAAATGAATGTATAAAATCCGCTATCTCTGTAATCATTAAAGTAAATCCTTTTATCTAATATATTATTATATAATTTTTTTGCCAAATTATACTATTTCACAATTTTTATATTATATAATGCTATATTAATAATCGAATAACTTACTTTAGGATAAAAAATGAAAAAATCTACAATACTTGCATCGCTACTTTTAAGTTCAACTCTTTCTTTTGGATTTGATTTAAAAAGTTTAGCAGGGGATGTAATAAAAAATGTAACTGAACAAGATAGTTCAAGTACAACAAATAAAACAAACTCAAACCTAAGTGATTCAACTGTTTCAAATGGTTTAAAAGAAGCACTTAAACAAGGTGTATCATTTGCAGTTACAGCACTAGCAAAAGATAATGGATACTTAGATAATGCAAAAACAAGAATTGGTTTACCAAATAATCTTGATAAAGCAGAAAGTATTATTAAAAAAGCTGGTGGAGAAAAGTATGTTAATGAATTAATTCAATCTATGAATGATGCAGCAACAAAAGCAGCTCCTAAAACAGCAGAAGTATTTGTAAGTGCTATTGATAAAATGTCAATTGATGATGCACAAAAAATATTAACAGGTAAAGATACAGCAGCAACTGATTACTTTAAAGCAAATACAATGGAGTCTTTAAAGAAAGTAATTGCTCCAATTGTTCAAGAAAGTATCAAAAGTTCATCTGTAGCTACATATTATGATTCATTTAACGGTTTTTATCAAAATAATGCAAAAGGTTTAGTTCAAAATGAATCTGTAATGGGTTTAGCTAAAAACTTTGGAGTTGATAAATATATTCCAGGAAATGATAGTAAAAATTTAGATGAGTATATTACAGAATCTGCAATAAATGGTCTATTTACAATGATTGCAGAAAAAGAAAGTGCTATTAGAAAAGATCCAGTTCAACAAACTACATCTATTTTAAAGCAAGTATTTGGAAACTAAAAAGGAAATTCCTTTTTAGTTCTCTTCAAACTGCTCTAGCCAAGATTCAACTTCTTCTACAAAAAACTCATTTGCTCCATCTAAAACATGATTTGCATTTAATAAAGGTACTTGCTTATAGTTTTCATTTATAAAACTAACTCTTTTAGAAGCTTCACTTCTATCTTCTTTATTTCCATCACCCCAAATATCTAAGACTTTTACATCTTTTATTTTTGACATATTATTTGTACAAGATAATCTTTTAGAATTTATACTTCTACACCCAACAATAATAAAAGCTTTAATATTATGATTTTTGTTTTCAAGTAAATAAGCACTTGTCATTCCAGCACCTAAAGAATGACCTACTAGATAGATATTTTTTACACCAAGAGATTTTAAATAAGTAATAGAATCACTAATCATTGAGTTTACATAATCTTGTTCTTTATCATAAGCCTCATATTTTTTATGTTTATTTGGCATTTGTAAAGAAAGGGTATGAAAATCTAAATCTTCATTTAATGCAAGTCTTAAAGGATCAACAACTTTAAATTTTGGGCCTTGTCCTTTTCCATGGGCTAAAATAATAGCACTTGTACTATCTCCTTTTAAATAAATAGCATCAGAAGGTAAACCTTTTGCATTTAAAAAAAGTGATAGAAAAAATATACTTAATATGATTTTCATAAATATTCCTTGTTAAAATTATCAAACTCTAACAAAGTAATGTAAAAAAAAAGTAAATGTTTAAACTGAAGGATCTAAAGAAAAGTAATCAAAGAAAGCATTTTCTTTAACTATAGATATATTAATATTTAGATTTTTATTATTAGTTTTTTCAAAAGTATTTACATAAGTTTCATCAAAACTTTTATATAGTTTGTCATAAAATATTCCATTTTTATCGATAATAAATATTTCTTTATTAACTTCATAAATATGAACTATATTTATAATATTATCACCAAATTTAATAGTCATTAAAGTATAGTTTCCAAACTCTACTTCTTCATAAATTTCATATGATTTAACTTTTAATTTCATTCTTAATAAATCTAAAAAAAGCTTATGAGCTAAGCCATTCCATGTTACATCATCGTCTGTATGAATATATTCTACAAAAATATCATCAGATAAAATAGTATATGCGTCAATAATATAAGAATCATGTCTTGTTTTAGTTTCGTAGTTATCTAAAGGATGAATATAAAATTTATCAGAATTTATTTTAAATCTAAGTTCATTATTTTCAAAAATAAATGTGGGTCTTGAAACATTAAAAAGGCTTTTTAAAATAGATTTTAAAACACTTTTAACAACACTCACTTTTATCAACCTTTTATTTAAACTTAAGAAATGTACTCTATCATATTTTCTTATATATTACAAGTGTTTTATGTCAACTTTTGTAAATTTCCCTTCCACTAAATTTAGTCACTTTTTTTATTATATTTAAATGAATTTTTAGCTATTATAATTAAATTATATATCCAGGGAAAATCACATCAAATGAAATATACTTTTATCTTAACAATAGTACTTTTAGTATTTAGTGGCTGTAGTAAAAAATATACTCTTTTTTCACAAAATCAAGACTTAGTAAAAACAGTAAAAATCAACCCAGTAAAACAAGAAATATATCGATATAAAATCAAACCTTATGATAGAATTTCTGTGCTATTTTATGAACATCCAGATATTAGTACTAGAAAAATTGGTGATTTCCAAGAGGATAGAGTTGGTATATTAGTAAATGCAAATGGAATTGCATCTTTTCCACTAATTGGAGATATTGAAGTAACAGGAATGTACATAGAAGATTTAGAAAAAGAAGTTGAAGAAATGGCTTCAGAATTTATTATAAACCCTTCTGTAAACTTAAATATTATAAACCACAGACTTTTTGTACTTGGAGAAGTAAACCAACCAGGAACTGTACAAATCACAAATACAACTATGAATCTTTTTGAAGCAATTTCTAGCTCTGGAGGATTAAGAGATACATCAGATAAAAATGAAGTTCTAATAATCAGAGGAGATTTAGCAAATCCAACACTTATGAAAGTTGATATAACTGATTTTAAAAGTTTAATGGTAAATAGTGTTACTTTACACCCTTCTGATATTTTATATGTAAATCCTAATAAAGCTAAGAATTTTAATACAAATATTAGTGAGCTATTGCCATTTATACAGTTAATCCAATCAGCTACAGGTTCTAGTGTAAATATCCAAACATTAAATAGAGGAAAATAATTTGAATAAAAATATTGCTTACTACAAAGATTTAATTAAAAAGCATTTATTTAGTTTTTTAATTGTATTTACAATTATATTTTCGCTAGTTTTAGTTTATGCATATTTTGCTCAAAAAGTTTATCAATCAAGTGCAACTGTAGAGATTATTAAATATAAACAAAACACTAACCTTTCAAATAATCCTTTACAAATTGCAGTAAAAGAAAGTAGTCCAGAAGATGAATCAGAAATTTTAAAATCTAATTTATTAATCAACAAAGCAATCAAAGGCCTAAATTTTCATATTGAATACTATGATTTCTATAGAAAGAAAAATCATGCTATTGAAGAAGAAAACTTTCCTTTAATTATTAGTAAATTTGAAGTTAAGAATAGAGGTGTTTATAATAACCATATTCAAATTAATCAAATAGATAAAAATAATTATCAAATTTTTTATGATAGTAGCTCTTTTATGAAAAAAATAAAGGGTTCTCCTGTAATAAAAATAGATGAGAAATATGAGTATGGTAAAACTTATTCAAATGATTATTTTACAATCCAAATTGACAAAAAAACTTTGAAATAAATGGGAACTTATATGAGATATTTACTACTTTTACTTTTAATACTTGAGTTCTCTTTTGCAAAAGAACTTACAAGAAAAATCATGGTTTCATCTTTTACATCACAAGAAGATGCTAATTTTGCATTAGATGCATTTAATACTTCTACAAATGAAAAATTTAAACAACTTGAAAACGATTTAGGTTTTAAAGTTATAGCAAGACCATCTGATAATTTTTTTGTTATTGCTATTGAGGCATTTAAAGACTACAAAGAAGCTAAACTAGTTTTAAATGAAATTACAAAAGAGCATCCTGATGCATATATAAATAAATTTACATCTTCTTCTGTTTTAAACAAAGAGGAAAAGATTATACAACTTGAAGAAAACTCAGAAAATATAGTCGAAGAAAACATATTAGAAGAGAATAATCCAGAAGATATGCAGATTGTTAAAACGAAAGTATTTGAAGAATTTAAAGAAACACAAGAACAAATGAATACAAATACCCAGAAAAAAGAGCTTCAAACATCTCAAAATACTAATTTTACTGGAAGAAACTACTCTTTTGTTTATCATAACAATGATACAATTTTATACAAAATAAAGAGAAATCTATCTGTTTATCCATTAATTAAAGATTCATCAATTATAAAAGTAGAATATAAAGATGGAACAGCACAAAGAACTAGTGATTTTGTAAATGAATTACTAAAAGTATATCTAGAGCAAAATATTAATGAAAACTCTAAGCAATTAAAAGAGACTGTTGAGTTTATTGAAATACAACTTGAGAAATCTAAAATAGAATTAGCAGAAGCAGAGAGAAAACTTGAACTTTTCAGGAGTGAAAATCTACTATTTAATATTGATAAAAAAGTTGAACAAATTAACAAACAAAAAGATGAACTTCAAAAAGAACTATTAACAGAAAGAAGAAAAGAACAAATCTTTAATTCTATGAAAGAGTCATTATTAAGAGGTGAAATGATTAGTTCCTCATTATTTGAAGACTCTGTTTTAATAGATACAATCAAACAGTTAAATGATGAGAGAAGTAAACACCAAGAATTATCAGCTAAATATACACCTTCTCATAAGACTATGATAGCTTTAAAAGATAAGATTGAATCATTAGAAGATACTATAATTAAAAATGTTAAAAATATTGATTTATCATTAATTGAAAATAGGAAAAGTTTAGAATCTCAGATTAAAGATTTAAATGAAGAAATTTTACTACTTCCAAAACTAGCTATGGAGTTATCAAAACTTGAAAGAAGATTTAACCTAAAAGAATCAGTATATAAAGATTTACTTTTAAAATATAATGATACTTCATCAAAATATATATCTTCTAAAAGAGTTAATAGAATTATAGATTATGCTCAAGTACCTCCATTCCCTGTAAAACCAAAAATGATGATTATTTTTATAATTGGATTTATGGTTTCTTTATTAGTTGCATTTATTGCTGTTTTATTAAAAGAGTATATGGATATTTATTTAAAAAGACCTAGTGATTTAACAAACCTTACTAAGACTCCTTATTATGGATTTGTTCCTTTTGTTAAAAGTAAGAACTATAATAAACTATTTATTTTAGATGATTTAAATTCAGTTGAAAGTGAATCTTTAAGAAGAATAAGAAGTAGTTTAGATTTAACAGCTAAGAAAGATGATTCAAGAATTATACTTACTACATCAACGGTTTCAAATGAAGGTAAAAGTACTTTTGTTGCTAACTTAGCTGTAATGTTTGCATTGTCTGGCAAAAGAACAATAATTTTAGGATTAGATTTAAGAATTCCTCAATTACACATGAAATTTAATGTAGATAATACTCAAGGGATGAGTGACTTATTAGCAAATAATGTAAACCTTTCAGATGTAATTCAAACTGTTAAAATAGATGATAAAACGGATAAAAACAATATTGATATTATTACATCTGGATCTATTCCACCAAATCCTGCTGAATTGATCGAAAATGGAATGATAGATGGTATTTTAGAAAAATTAAGAAAAGAGTATGATTATATTTTAATAGATACTACTCCAACAGCATTAGTTCCTGATACATTAACTTTACTAGCTAAAGCGGATACTACTTTATTTGTATTTAAATCAGAGCATTCAAAAAAGGAATATGTTCATAAAACTGATAGTTTAATTAAAAATTTCAATCTTAAAAGTACAGGTTTTGTATTAACATCAGTGAAAAAGAAATATTTTGAAAAATTAAAATACGATAAGAATTATTCATTATATGCATCTAAATCTTAAGTGATTTAGATGATTAGTAAACTCTTTTCTAATTCAATAATTTATATTTTAAGCCTTTTATTTAATAAGGGGCTTACTTTTCTTTTATTACCTGTATTAACTTTTTATTTAACAAAAGAAGATTATGGTATTCTTGGTATTGTTACTGCAATATCAACTATAGCATCAATATATGTTGGTTTCTTCCCTTCTATATTTTTATTATCTAAATTCTCTAATTATGGAAAAGAGAAAATAGCTGAATATTTACATCATATTTTTACAATAACTTTTATATCAAGTATTCTAATACTATTTGTACTTATTTTATGTCAAGACATACTTTTACCTGAAATAGAAAATAAAACAATACTTATGTTTATTATTATTCTATACGCCCTATTTAATGTATTTTTTAAAATTCTTGATACAATTATTCAACTTGAACAAAAAGCTATTAAATTTGCAATTTTACAAACCTTTCAATCTATTGCATCCTTAGGATTGGGACTTATTCTTATAATAGAATTTTCATGGGATTGGAAAGGTAAATATTATGCTGAAATTCTTATTTTATTTTTTATATTTATTTATGCTTTATATTATATTTTTAAGAATAATTATCATAAATTTAATACAGATTATTCGAAATTAAAAGAGTTAATAAAATTCTTATTTCCATTAACATTTTCAGTTCTTGGATTATATATTTTAGGAACAATAGATAGAATATTTGTAGCAAATATGTTAGGACTAGAAGCAGCAGGTATTTATAATATAGCTATTACTATGGCTATTATAATAAATATGGTATATGATTCAATATATAAAGCTATTACACCTATTATATATGAAAATCTATCAAAAGAAAATATTAATTCAGAAGTAAAAGTAGTAAAGCTCATATATATATATTCAGCTTCTGTTATCTTTATTTATATGATTTATATAACTTTATTACCTTTTATATTTAATATTATGATTAATATAAAATTTAATGAAGCTTTAGTTTTAATACCTATGTTAGCAATAGGTCTTACATTTGAAGGGTTAAGAAAAGCAATAGAATCACCAATGGTTTTTAAAAATAAAGTTAAGTCTTTAGCTTTAATTACAATACTTGCAAGTACTTTAAATATAATTTTGAATTACTACTTAATAAAAATCTATGGAATAAATGGAGCAGCCTATGCAACGGTCATCTCATTTTTTATTTTGTATATCCTAAATTTTATTCTATTATTAAAAAGTTCTAAACTTCCTTGGCTATTAAAAGGTTAATTTAAACCTTTTAAATAGTCATTTATATTCTCTTTATTTAATACTTTACCAAAATCACTAGGTGAATTTTTAGACTCAATATCATCAAGTTTATTTATAACAAAAGAAGAATACTTAGGATAAATATGATGATAATCCATGAAGTATTCAGAATAATCATTAGTTATACTGTTCTTATCCATAAAATGAGTAATTGAATCAAAAGTACTAGTTAACTCATTTAACCATCTTATATAATCATTACTTAAACCTAAAGCTTTTAATTTATCTAAGTATACAGATGTTACAGGAGTAGTAAATACAATAAACTTTGTATTAGGATTAGCTTTTTTTAAACTCTTTAAGATACTCTTATAATCCTCATCATAAGTATAGTTCTTTATATTACCAACTAAATCTTCGAGCTTGGATTCTTCAACTCTTTTTATTACTTCTTGTTTTTCTATATGAGTAGTTGAGGCAATATTATCTCTGCTATAAGATCTACCTCCTGATTTGTTTAATAATGACCTTTTTATATTCTCTAAACTAAGCTTTAAAGAGTCAATACTAAACAGAAGTTTATACTTATAAAAAGGTGAAGTTATTTCATCAAATACCTCTTCAGGTTTTTTATTTTTTTCCACATTTTTATTTGTACCAAAGAAGTCTAAACCCAAAACAATATATTTAAAATCTTCACCATTTTGTTTTTTTGCAAAATCTATATATTTCTTATAGTTTTCAGGCATTGATAAAGAAAAAGAATAATTAAAAATATCTTTATCTTTAAAATCTTGGTGATTTAAAAAAGTTACCCTACTACTACCTAGTAATACACCATCATATTTTTTATCTCCATAATATAAGAGATTACTTTTTTGTTCCCTTTCATTTGGTGCTTTCTGTAAAGTGTTAAATTTACTTGAATTACTATTTGTCCAATATGGGTCAATAAAGTAATTAAAGAGGGCAATCGTAAATAAAAATACTATATTTAAAAGAAAAAAACCTTTTAAAAAATTATTTGAAGTCATGTATTCTTCCTAAAAATTAAAATATAAAAATTCACTAACACGCGTTAAACAAATAACACTAATAGAGAACAAAATACTTGCAAAAAGTAAAGTTTTAAAATCAGTTTTAAAATCTCTTAAATACTCAATAGAATTTTTTGCAAAAACAGAAACTAGTAAAATTATGAACAGACCAAATATTATATATTTATGTTGTAATATTTCACCAATATTTAAAGTTCTAATATCAACTAAACCTTTTAATACTTTTATTGCCGAATCAAAATCTTTTGCTCTAAAAAATATCCATGTAATATTTACAAAATTGAAAGTAATAAACCATGCTAAAACAATATTTAATTTAACCCCAAACTTAGTCCAAACTCTATAAGTTATAATTGCTAATGCATGTAAAAGGCCCCATAAAATGAAAGTCCAACCCGCTCCATGCCAAATACCTGCAAGAATGAAAGTAATAAGTAAATTTGCATAGATTCTAAACTCACCTACTTTATTTCCTCCTAAAGGAATATAAATATAATCCCTTAAAAATCTAGATAAAGTCATATGCCATCTTCGCCAAAAGTCTTGAATATTTAAAGCTTTATATGGAGAATTAAAGTTTAGTGGAAGTTTAATATTAAATAATAAAGCTAAACCAATAGCCATATCAGTATAACCTGAGAAGTCATAATACAATTGAAAAGTATAAGATAAAGAAGTTATCCAAGCATCTATAAAACTTAACTTCTCAACAACATCAAATCCATTAGTTGCATAAGAAGCAAAACTATCTGCAATTGCAACTTTTTTAAATAATCCAAGGGAGAAAATAAAAAGACCTTTTGAAATATTGTCATAGTTTATTTTTTTATTTTCATCATCTTTAAACTGAGGCATCATCTCTTTATGATGTACTATTGGTCCTGCAATTAATTGAGGGAAAAATGTAACAAAAACCATATAATCAATAATTTTATATTCACTAGTAAAGCCTTTGAAACTGTCAACTAAATAAGATATTTGTTGAAAAGTAAAAAAACTAATAGCTAAAGGTAATGCTAAATGAAGTAGATTTACATCTGATCCACTTATTAAATTATAATTTTCTATAAAGAAATCACTATATTTAAAATATCCAAGTAGAGATAAGTTTCCTAAGATACCTAAACCTAAAACAATTTTTTTACTTCGATTTTTGATTTTATTATTTGTAAAAACATTTCCAATTGAAAAGTTAAAGACCATAGAAATTAAAATCAATGGAAGATAAATTACATTCCACCAAGAATAAAAGAACAATGATGCAAAAACTAAAAACAGTTTTGAGTAGTTAAAATGCCCTTGCTTATTTAAAAGAAAGTAAACAAAAAAACTAATGGGTAGAAAAAGAAATATGAATTCGTAAGAATTAAATAACATTTATATGGTCCAGTATTAATTTTATATAATTTATAATTATTTATTAGTTTTATAAAGAATTATTATATTATAATTCCACTTTAAAAATAAATATGAAATTCATCATAAAGAAGCTTTTTAATGATTAAATTAATAAAAACAGAAAATGACATAAAAGCACCCTTACCTTTCTTTGCAAAAGAGATTTATTTACAATCAAAAAGCGATTATTATGGATGGTTTGAAAATGAACATTTTGTACTACCTTTTACTTTATTTAAAAAATTTATATTCAAAAGAATAGTTTTTACTACTGAAATAATTTATAAAAGTGAAGAAGAGATAAATATTCAAAAAGAAAAAGACTTTTTAAATAAAGTAGTTGCTTTTATTAAAAAAAATAAAATTGCAGATGACATATTTAAACCACAACCAAGTGCTGTATTTAACTCTTATCCAGATAATTGCGAAGCATTTAAATGGGGTTCGTTTGTTATTGATATTGAACCTAGTTTAGAGAATATGATAAAGAAAGTATCAAAAAGTCAAAGAAACTATATAAGAAGAGCTATCAAAGATGGTGTAAAAGTAGAGAAAACATCTAATTATGAAGAGATTCATAAACTTGCAAATGAAACACTTGCAAGACAAAATATTCAGCTATTAATCAATAAGAATGAATTTAAAGAACAATTCAATTCTTTCCATCCTCAAAATATGTTAATGTTTAAAGTTATTTATGAAAATGAAATACAAGGTACATTAATTGTATTTATTGATGAAGAAAATGCTTTTGCAGAATATGCAGGAAGTATAGTAAAGCCCAAACATGGAAGTTTAAAACTTCTACATCTTACAGCAATGGAATATCTTGCAAAAAACTACAATCTTAAAACATATGACTTTATAGGTGCTATTCCAGATATTATAGAAGGATCAAAAGAAGCAGGAATTCAAAAGTTTAAGAAAGAGTTTGGCGCAAGAATTAAAGAAGGCTATCAATTCAGAGTTATTATTAATCCCCTTAAATACTATTTATTTGATAAAGCACTAAAACTATATTTTAAACTAAAAAAAGTTCAATATGAAGATCCTGTTGAAAAATATAGAAAACTATCAAAGTCATACTTAAAAGTTTAAATATAATTTTTAAGTCTTTTGCCTAATCTTATTTATTAAATTTCTTCCAACTTGAATAAAACCTTTTTCTATATATTTTTCAGAGATATAAGAAAGTATAAAAACAATTGAAAATATTAAAATAAACGATAAAATTGGATTTTCTGGATTTATTTTAAAGTACATAAATAGCTGTATTATTGGAAAATGAATAATATAGAAACTATATGAAAAATCAAATTTTATTTTGATTTTATAAAATGCATATATAAAGAAAAATACAACTAAGCCCAAAAATATTGGGTAAAAGATAAATTGAAAAATATCATTATCTTTAAAACTTATTAATAAAAATAAAGAAATAGGGAACAATATCATTAGACTTTTATTATTTACTTTTGAGAAAAGAACGTATAATAAAATACCCATTACAAATAATCTCAGCTGTCCAGGAAATTGAATCAATAATTTTTCATATCCTAAATAATTAAAAATAAATAAATATACTATAGATAAAATATATAAAGCATACCAAAATACCATCCCTATTTTCTTATATAACAAGTAAAATGTTGGTACAAGTAAATAAAAGAAAACCTCATTTTTTAAAGTCCATAAACTACCATTTATCGCATTTATTGCCAAAGAATCAAATGTATTCCCGACAGCAGGAGATAAAAAATTTAGAAATATAATATTTACAAAAAAGTATTTTAGGACAGAGAGCATGCTTTCATCGGAAATTAAAATAAAAATAAAAGTTTGAAGAATTATTAATATAGCATATAAAGGGAATATTCTAAAAAATCTTTTTATATAAAAGAAAAATGCATTATTGTTATTATCATAACTCCAAAATATTAAAAAGCCACTAATAATAAAAAAACCATCCACTGCAATTTTACTAAAATCAAAAATGAAACTATCATTATTTAAATTTGTTAAAAAATTCCAATGGGCAAAACCTACAAGTACTGCAAGTATCAACCTTACAATATCAAAGTTATTATCTTTTATATCTAACATTAAATCTTTTCTTTGTTTAGTGATTTTAAAATAAAGATAGATATATGGTAAGGGAACAAAAGTAAATATTGAGGGTATGAAATAATCATTTTTATCAAGTTTGTATACTCTTTCTTTAATATTAATTTTACTATTGAAGCAGTCATTCTTTCACTATTTTTATTAAAAATAGAACACTGTAAAGTTTTAGATAAATTATTCTTCTTTGCATATCTTTTAAGAAACTCAAAGTTTTCTATATCATATTCATAAACTTTACTATTAGTTAAGTTGTTACTATGAACCCTATAAGAAGTTTGATACTCCTCGATACATAAGCATTCATAATTTTTACTTATCTTAAGTACTAAATCATAATCTTCTGCATAATGTAAAGATGAGTCTATTTTTCCAACTTCTGATAAAACACTTCTTTTAAATATTGCAGAAGATATAAAAATAAAATCTCCTCTTTTTAATAAAAGATCATGTATTTTGCCACTATAAGCTTCCTTAAAAAGCTTAAATATCTTCCCCTTTTCATCTATATATTGAGTTTTAGAATATATTAATGCTACTTTTTCTTTATTTGAGTATTTATTTAAAGACTCAAAGGCATCAAATAATTTATCTTTATGCCAAATATCATCACAGTCCAAAATTGCTACCCAATTACCCAAAGTTTTTTCTATAGCCAAATTCCGAGCTTCACCTAATGATGTATGGGATGGTGCATAAAAATATTTTATTCTACTATCGTTAAAAGATTGTGAAATTTTAGCACTATTGTCACTAGACTGATTATCCCAAAAAATCAATTCCCAATTTGTGTAGTTTTGATTAAGAACACTTTCAATAGCTATTTCTAAATATTCATCACTATTATAGCAATTCATTACAATTGAAACTAAAGGCATTTCAGACATTATAAAACTCCTTAATCATAGCTATTATATAATTTTGTTCATCTTCTAATAAATCTAGTTGACAAGGGATAGTAAGTATTTCTTCATATATTTTTTCTGTATTAACTAAAGAATAAGGTACTTTATATTTTGACAAAAGATGATTTGGTTTATAATGAATCCCACACTCAATATTTTTATTTATTAGAAACTCTCGTAAGTTATCTCTATCTTCTACTTTTATCACAAAAATATGAGATACTAAATCTTCAAAATTAAAATTTAAAGTTTCAATTTGTTTTATTCCTTTTAAATTTTCTAAATAATATCTAACAATTTCTTTTCTTCTTTTTTCAATTAAATCAATTTTCTTTAACTGTTCTCTTCCAATTGCAGCAAAAATATTACTCATATGATATCTATAACCTTGATGGTTAACATCAAAATCCCAACTTCTTTCACCTTTAAATCTTTTTTCAGTATCTTTTTCAACTCCAAGAAGTCTAGAATCTTTAACTCTTTGGATTACAGCTTTGTCACTAGTTACAATAGCTCCACCCTCACCTGAAGTAATATTTTTTATTCCATCAAAGCTAAAACAAATAATATCACCAGAACAGCCAACTTTTCCCATAGAATTTTCACATCCAAAAGCCTGTGCTGCATCTTCAATAACTCTTAAATTATACTCTTTGGCAAAATCATAAACAGCTTGCATCTCTTTTGAATTACTAGCATAATGAACAGGCATAATTGCTTTTGTTTTGGAAGTTAATCTATTCTTAGCATCTTTTAAATCTATAAATAATGTTTCTTCACAAATATCTACAGCAATTGCTTTTACTCTAGCGGCACTTATTGCCTGAAAAGAAGCCACATAAGTTAAAGAAGGTACTAATATTTCATCATCTTCTTTTAAATCCAATGATTCAACTGCAAGATGTAAAGCTGATGTTCCAGTAGAAACACATATAACTTCTTTAGAAGTATGAAGATATGCTTTTATTTCTTGTTCAAAAAGATTAACTTCTTCACCCATTCCTAAAAATTCTTTATCAAGAACAGAAAGTACTGCATTTTTTTCTTCTTGGCCAATTGTAGATTTTGAAAGTCTTATTTTATTCATATATTTAATTCCAAGTATAGTTTATAGCACTAAGTTCTTTTGTTATAGCTTCACTAGGATCATGTTCAATACTAGCTAGATTAAGAAGCATATTAAGATCACTACCTCTTCCTCTAAAAGACATCCATACCCCAGAAGGAACAGTTAATCTTTGATAGTTTTTTTGAGATAATTCAATAGAAAGAAACGCACCCTTTGTTGAAGAATCTATCCTATCATCATAAATTATAAATTCAATAGCACCACAAGGTACTACTAAATTTAAAATCATTTTAGTATGTTTTTTCCAACCTTTAATCTCATCTTTAATTACAGTCGAAAAATAAGCTTCTCCAAAAGATTCAAAACCATTATCACTTTTTTTCATTCCATGATAAATATCCCCTTTTGGATGAATAATTTGTTTTAAAGGAGTTAAAATAACTCCTTCAATTAATTTGTCCATAAAAGTTCTCTTTTTTGAGCTAAATTCTCAAATTCTTTAATTTGTTCAAGAGTTTTTTCATACATATTTTCATCAGTTTTATAAAAAGCATAATACCATTCACTTGTAAATCTAATTGTATCTTTATATTCAAGTGTTGCTTGCCAATTTAAATAAGCTAAGGATTTATCACAGTTAAGTTTTAAAAGTCCGGCTTCATGAAAAGGAATATTTCCTGTAACTTTATATGATTCAGAAGAGTCTTTATAATCCCAATACTTACTTAAATCAATAAGTAAATCTTCTACTGTCCTATTTTGCTCAGCCCTTGGTCCAAAGTTATAACCTTCACCATGATGAGAAGCATCATTATATAAAGTTTGTCCAAGATTTAAATAACCACTTAAAGGCTCTAATACATGCTGCCAAGGTCTAGTTGCTTTGGGACTTCTAATTTCAACAACTTTACCTTCACTCCAGCTTTCCATACAATCAACAACTATTCTATCTTTAGCCCAGTCACCACCACCGATAACATTTCCAGCACGTGCGACAGATAACTTTACATTTGATTCTTCATTTTTAAAAAAAGAATGATAGTAAGATTTTATAATAAGCTCTGCTGCACCTTTACTTCCACTATAAATATCTTTTCCACCCATTTGGTCATCTTCTTTGTATCCCCAAATTTGTTCAACATTATCATATGCTTTATCACTTGTAATAATAATTGCTGTGATTTTTCGATTTATAATTTTTAATGCTTCTAAAATATTTGCTGTACCCATTACATTTGAAGAAATAGTTTCAATTGGATCATAATATGAAGTTGAAACTATTGGCTGCGCAGCTAAATGAAATAAGAAATCAGGTTTTTCATCATCAATAATTTTTGTAATAGCATCTAAATTTCTAACATCTTCTTGATAGTGTGTTATTTTAGATTCTAAATCAAGCTTATCAAACATAGATGGAGTAGTAGGTATATCTTTTGAAAGCCCCACAACTTTTCCACCAAGACTTAAAAGCCATACAGTAAGCCATGAACCTTTAAATCCAGTATGTCCAGAAATAAAAACTTTTTTATCTTTATATATGTTATTAAACATTACTTTTCCCAAGTTTTCCATGGGGCTTTATTATTATCCCACATATCATTTAACATATTTTTATCTCTTAATGTATCCATTGGCATCCAGAACCCATCATGTTTATAAGTATAAATTTCTCCATCTTTTGCAAGATTTTTAAGAGGTGTTTGCTCAAATACAGTACTATCACCTTCAGTAATATAATCAAATACTTTTGGTTCACAAACAAAAAAACCTGCATTGATCCATGACCCATCACCTTTTGGTTTTTCTTGAAATTCATTAACCTTATTATCTTCTAGAATTTCTAAAGCTCCAAATCTTCCATCAGGTTGAGCAGATGTCATAGTCATTGACTTTCCATGTTTTTTATGAAATTCAATTAACTCTGTAATATTAATATTAGCAACACCATCACCATATGTTAATAAAAAAGGTTCATTATCAATAAAGTCTTGTGCTCTTTTAATTCTTCCACCAGTCATACTATTAATACCTGTATCTAACAAAGTCACTTTCCATGGCTCACAAGTATTATTTAACACTTCCATTTTATTTTCTTTTAAATCAATAGAAATATCACTTTGATGTAAGAAGTAATTTGCAAAATATTCTTTAATATGGTATCCTTTATATCCAAGAAGTATTACAAAATCATTTATTCCATAAGTTGAATAAATTTTCATTATATGCCAAAGGATTGGTTTTCCTCCAATCTCTACCATAGGTTTAGGTCGAAGGTCTGTTTCTTCGCTAAGTCTTGTACCAAATCCACCAGCTAAAAGTACAGCTTTCATTATTATCCTTAAATAAAATTAATATAATTATAACTTATATAATTATAAAAAATCATTAAAATTAAATATTTTTTTTGAATTTGATTTTCAAAAAGATAATTTAACTTATTATTTAATATTTTTTATGATAAAATGCACTTATCTTAAGATAGGAAACATATTGACTTCAGCAAATCAACAAAATTTTTTATATAATATTTTTCTTCTTGTTTTATTTTTAATGTCATTATCTATTGTAAGTATTTCAGTAGGATTTACAATGAGAATTGGAAATATTTTCATTCTTCTATTATTTGGTTTAATTATCCTAGATGAAGCTAGAAAAAATAAATTAAATGAGACTTTATTAATCTTTTTTATTTTTTTTACATTTCTATTATTTTTTATAAGTAAAAGTTCAGAATACTCCAAAATTGGAGAACTAAAGTTTATCATTAAATATGGAGTAATTTTTCCAGCTGTTTTTTATATTGGTCAATGGTGTGTACAAACATTTTCAATTAAACGAATAGTTAAAACTTTCGAAATTGTAATGTTATTTTATGTTTTTATGGCTTTTTTATTATATGTATATCCTATTAGTTTTTTATATCATGATAGAGGTGCTTTATCAGGTTTCCAAGGTACTTTTTTTGAACCTGGTTGGTACGCATTGGTTGTAGGTTCCACATTAATGACTGCTGTTATTCTTAGATGGGATTACAACTTAAATTTCACAATTAAAGAATACTATATTTATGGAATTAGTTTATTATCAATATTTATGTCAAAAAATAAAACTGTATGGCTATCAATAATAGTAATATTAATTTTTCTATTAATTATGAAAGTATTTATTTCAAATAATCCAAACACAAGAAAATCCATCCAAAAACTTAAAAGCTTTAATTCCTTTGGAATAGTTTTTATTGGAATAATTGTTGTTATATTTTTCTTTACAATTAATAGTCTTTTACCAGATTCAATTATTAGTATGGCAATACTTGAAGATAAACTAAATAATGAACGAGGGAAAGCTTTTTTAGCAGCTATAAAACTACTTGAAAATAGTAATTGGATGGGTGCATATGGTCTTGGTTTCATAGAGCAATATTTTTCAGTATATACAGATAAAATTATTGGGCTAGGAGCTGGATCAGGTATGATTTTTAATTCATATTTAGATATTTGGATTTCAGCAGGAATTATTGGTTTATTTTACCACTTTATTCTACTTGGAATGTCATTTAGTAGATCCCACTTATACACATTAATTATTCCCGTTTACTGGTTTATTGCAGCAAATACAAACCCTGTAATAATAGATGAATATTACTATCTATTTTTAGGAATATCATTTGGACTATTATTAAAAGAAAAAAAAGGAAAACATATATGAAAAAAATAGCTTTTGTAGCTACAGGATATATTATCAAATATGATGGTATAAGCGTTTATACAGAAAATTTATTAATAAATTTCCTATCTAATATTCAAGAACAAAACTTAAGCTATAAAGTAGACATTTATGTAGGTGAAAGTGCATTAGAGTTACTTAAAGAAAGAGTATATCAAGAAAATTTAGATGTAAAAATTAATCTTATTTCAGTGAAAGATAATAGTTTTGCCTCAAAAATTTTACATTTGAACTATAAGTTAATAAAAAATGGAACATATGATCTAATATTTATGACAAACTTTATGCCAACTATATTTTTATTTTCTAAAACAGTAAAAGTGATTCATGATTTTTCAGTAAACAATTTTTCAGAACTATATTCTAAATCTTATTTAAAATACCATAATACATTATTATCATATGCAAAACTATTTGATCATGGAATAGGATATATATCAAATACAACAAAAAGTGATTTGAATAAATTTCATAAAATCAATGATATAAATAAGAATCTTCTTCATTTACAAAATGGTATTCCTTTTAAAGTAAAAAACTATTCCCGTCCTGAAGATTCATTTGTTGAAGAAAAATATTACTCTAATAAATTAAACTTTTTAGTAGTAGGAAGAATTAATAAACACAAAGGCTTTGACAGAATATTGGACTTTTTTAAATATTTTGATCAATCTAAAGAACAAGAAGGTTTTGAAAAAGTAACTTTAAATATAGTAGGAAAACAAACATCTGAAACAACACAAATATTTAAAGATCTTAAGTTAAAAAATATTGATTTAATATTCCATGGTTTTTTAAATGATGAAGAGTTAAATAATATCTATACTAGTTCACATTTCTGTTTATTTTTATCAAGAAATGAAGGATATGGTATTCCACTAGTAGAAGCAATGTGGTTTAAATCTATTCCTATTATTTCAAATATTCCTATCTTTAATGAAATAATGGGAGAAGAGTATGCAAAGTTTGATAAACAAACAGGATATAAAGAAGCTATTAGCAATTTTATATTAAAGGTATTTAAAAATAAAGAGTTTAGAGAAGAAACAAGAAAACACTTAGAACAAATCGTAAAGAATGAAAGTGAAGGTTATAATAAAGCCTCAATTAATTTAATTAATTTTATAAAAGGTCTATAAAGATGCGTACAAAAAGAAAGGTTTATATATCAATTGTTTCACATAAACAAGAAGATTTAATTATCGATAACTTTAAAGATTTAGATCTTGAAAATGATAATTATGATATTAAACTAGTATTTTTAGATAATACAAATTCAAATAAATTAGAAGATTTTGCATTATCTAATAAGCAAATTTATTTTGCAGATGAAAAAGTAAGAGGATTTGGAGAAAACCACAATAAAGCCTTTGAAGTTTCAAATGCCTGTGAAGATGATTTATTTATTATCTGTAATCCTGATGTTATTTTAGAAAAAAATCAGCTACTAGGAATGATTGATAAATTTATTTCTCAAAATGATGAATTTGGAAATGTAAGTTGCTATTATGATAAAGATAAAACTGTACTTTCAAATCCAGATAGACATTTTCCTTGTCTTTTTAATTTTGTTTTTTCAATACTATTAGGAAAAAGACATCATTATGGTAATAACTATGAAGTTAAATCTCCCCAATGGATATCTGGTGAGTTCATGATAATAAAAGCAAATCTTTTTAAAAAAATTAATGGTTTTGATGAAGATTATTTTATGTATGTAGAAGATATAGATTTATGCTATAGAGCTAAAAATCATGGAATAAAAATCACTCATGATAGAGATCATTATATAATACATGAGACACAAATGGCTAGTAGAAATATAGTTTCATCAAGCTTTAGAATGCATTTAACATCAGTATTTAGATTTTTATTTAAACATAAAAGATTTTGTTTACTTAAGAAAGCATAAATGAAAAAAATATTAATTCTCTTAATTTTATCTCTTAATTTTATATTTGCAAGTACTATTAAAATTGAAAGTAGTAATAATAAAAGCAAAAATATTTTAAATTTTTATTTAAAAAAAATAAATTTAAATATTAAAAACTCTGATAATAAAAATATTGATAATGTAACTTTTTTACTAAAAGAAAAAGATGATATAAAAAATATACATCCTAAAATATATGAAAACCTATCAAAATTTAAAAATGATGGCTTTATCATTTCAAATTACAATAACAATATTTTAATAGTTGGAATAAATAAAAGAAGTACTATTTATGGAGTTTATCATTTTTTAGAAAATTTTTTAAATTATAAATTTCTAAGTGAAAGCTTTGATATATTTCCTAAAAAAGCTTCAGTAAACATCAATAATATTGCAAGTTCTTCTCAAGCAAGATTTAAATACAGAGAAATTTTTATAAAAGAATTAGATAGTAATGATTTTGCATTAAAACTTGGACTAAATGGAAACTTAGGGCATAAAGCAAAAAGAAAAAACAATATATTAATTAATACATTTAACACATTTAGACCTTATGAATTAATTCCTGAAAAATTTAAAAATATTTATCCTGAATATTTTTGTTCTGGGCAACTAGACTTTTCTATACCTGAAGTAAAAGAGTACTCAAATATAAATTTTAAAAAAAAATTTAAAAAAATTTCATATAAAAATGAGGATATTTTTTTATTTCCCCATGAAGATAGAGAATCATTTTGTAATTCCTATAATAGTAGAAAAATTATCAATAAATATTCATCTACAGCAGCTCCTTTCTTAGAATATGTAAACTATATAGCTAAAAAAAACCCTAACAAAAATATTTTTTTTGAAGCTTATCAATGGAGTAGAAAAGCACCTGAAAATTTTCCTGAGCTTGGGAAAAATATGAATATCTTTTTCTCAAATATAGAATCAGATTTTGCAAAGCCTATAAAATCAAATACTAATAACAAAATTTATAAAGATTTATTATCATGGACTAAATATAAAAGAGATATTTATATTTGGCACTATATTACTAACTTTAATGGTTATCTACAGCCATTTCCAAATATTATATCAACTATAAAAGATATTAAAACATATGATAAAACACCTTATGTAAATGGTATATTTCTCCAAGGAGCTTATGATGCTAAGTATTCTAACTTTTCTGCACTAAGAGCTTGGGTCTTTTCAAAGTTAATGTGGAACCCTAATTTAAATGAAAAACAATTAATTTTAGAGTTTATTCATAATTATTACGGTGATGCAAAAGATGAAATAATAGAATTTTTTAATTTAAATGAAAAAATCTCTAAAAAAAGTACAACAAATTTGTATGTAAAAACATCAATTAATGCAAAATATTTAAGTTCAAACTTTATTAATGAATCAAAAAGAATCTTAGATAAAGCATTAATCAAAGTAGATAAAAATAGTATTTACTATAAACATATAAACCAACTTTATTCATCAATTGATTATGTACAATTATTAAGAGGAAATATAAACGAGTCTAGAAAAAAAGAATTAAAAAAGTTTTTAATTTCTAATAGAATTAAATATCATGCTGAAGGTAGAAAAGTTGATACATTATCTCCATATTTTAAAATAAAAAGAATTAAACCAAATAGACCTCAAATAACTATAAATAAACAATGGAATGATTACCAAGAATATGAGTTAAAGCTATGCTGTTCAGTGACAGTAGAAGACAATAAGGCATCATCAAATAGTGCAGTAAGAATGAATGGTAATACATCAGCTTGGGGAATTCAATTAGATTTAAAAACTTTGCAAAAAGGCAAATGGAAAATATATGCAAGTGTGAGAATCAAAAAAAGTAAAAATCTAGCTTCTATTAATTATGTTAAACCTGCAATTTATTATGGGATTCATAAAAAAGGAATAAAAGATCTTTCATTTATTAATACTTTAAAAGATGAAAAATATCATGATATTTATATTGGTAAAGTAAATATAAAAGATAAGGAAGAAGGTCAGGTTTGGATTAGACCCGCAAATAGTAAAGATATTAAATATATTTTTGTAGATAGAATATTTATCTTAAAAGATAAATAGTTCTATTTATTAAATAAAATTTTTAAAATTTTTCCTACTCGTGAAAGTTGCCCTCTTTTTATTCTATTAAAAATTACAATTAAGAAACCAAGATATAAACCAACTCCTCCACCTAAATATTTTTTGTGGAATTTAATTCTATTTCCTAATTTTAGTAGCTCTATAAACTCACTATCTACATTTCTATTTGGATCTTTAGTTGAACCACCTTCTTTATGATATACAATACTATTTACATCAATTCCAAGTTTAAAACCATTATTTCTTGCATTAAAGCAATAATCTGTTTCTTCATAATATAAAAAGTAATCTTCAGGTAATAATCCAATTTTATCAATTACTTTTTTATTTATTAAAAATGAAGCTCCTACTATATAATCTAATTTTTTTTCAATATCTTTTTCATCCATAATATGGGAAGCTGTAGCAAAGAATTTATTGATTGATCCTCCATAAGCTTGTATTTTTTCAGGAGTATGATAATAGATTAGTTTAGAACTTGTTAATCCTAAATTATTAGTATTACTATAATTTAAAATAGATGAAAGAGCATTCCTTTCAATTACAGTATCTGTATTTAAAAGCCATACTTGATCAAAATCATCTTTTATTTGAGCATATTCTATACCTAGGTTATTTCCAGCGGCAAAACCACCATTATTTCCAGATTGAATAAATACAATTGGATTATCTAAAGCTTGTTCTTTTTCAGAGATTGTACTCTTATTTATATCCTCTTTATTATAATAAACATAAGGTACTGGTTTAGAAATAAAAGGTTGGCTAAGCTCTTTAAAATGAGTATTTACAGGATATATAACTTCCTGTTCACCTTTAGCCCATGATAATATTTTATCCATTGAATTATTAGGGGACAAATTATCAACAACTACTATTTGATAATTACCATAATCATTTTTAAGAACACTTTCTAAACATTCAATAGTATCTTCCCAACCATTATAATTTAAAAGTATTACATATACTTTTTTTTCTTCCATATTTTAACCTTAACCTTTAATCTATAAAATTTATTAATTATTTTATATTTAATATTTCTCTTTTATTATTTTCAATTAATATATTTTTATATTCATCTTTTTTATTATAAATTTCTTTTATTTTTTCAACCACAGTTATAACTTTTGTATTATCTAAATTATTTACTTCTATAACAGTTTCTTCTAAGCCAAACATACTAAAAGTACCTTTAAACTTATAACTGTAAGCTAATCCTACGGTAGGTACTGATCTAGATAGTCCTCCAATACATGAATGCATTCTAGAACCAATAAATAATTCTGCATGAGAAATTATATATTTTAATTCTTGCGCATCATAATCTTTATCTACAATAGTAACATTTTTAATATTATTAGTATTTACAAAATCATTTATTGCTATTAAATCATCTTCTTCAATTGGATCAATTGCATTATATGTATGAGGTATAAAAACTATATGTTTTCCAAGTGTCTGAAAATATTTAACAGTTTCTAATAATATATTTTTATATTCAGTAAATTGATTTTTCAGACTATTATAGTTATCTAAATACATTAAACCATTAACATTTATCATAATTGCATTCTCTGGTATGTGCATATCAATTTTTTTTGGTTTCATGTAAACAGCCAAATCAATTGTTTGTATATAATCAATGTTATTTTCATTTAATAAAGCTATAGCTTTATCATCACGAACATAAAGTTTTTCTAATCTTTTTAATATATAAACTCCAAGTTTCTTCCCAAAGAAAGTGTTAAAAGGCCCAATAGTTTGAGGTAAAAAAGTTAAATTTTTATTTAATGAAACAGCTAAAAATGAGTCCATAAAATGTCTTAGAATTCTTCCTTTCCCATAAATATCACTAAAACTATCTCCTTCATTTAAATCAAAAAGTAAATCACTATTATATATTAGCTCAGAAAGTGTAGATTTAGGCTTCTTGTTAAATAACTTGTATAAAGAAATATCACATAGAGCATTGATTAGCTCTTTTTTAGGATAAAATTTATTTATTACTTTTACAGATCCACTAGATGTTTCTATTATGTATTCTTTATCTTTGGTAGGTCGCCTAAAACTTACTAATACAATTTCTTTAATATCATATGAATTAGCAATAACTTCTGTAGCACCAATACATAAAGCATTAACACCTTTATTTGGACTATCTAATCCCATCCCAAAAAATGTAATATTTTTTTTCATTATTAACCTTTCTTTTTTAAAAATTTTAATATCATTGCTTGATTTTGAATTGAAAAAAGGTTTCTTAAATCTTTATCAATATAATTCATTAAATAATTACTTACAAATATACTTATAAATGTAGCAAAAGCTGCCGCTTCTAATCCATAAATAGGAATAAATATATAATTTAATGTTACGTTTATCACTAAAGCAACAATTGTTCTTTTCGCAATTTTCTTTTCTAGTTTTTCTACTGTTAAATATCTAGCAGAAATTGTACCTTGAGCAACAAATACACTAGCCCACATAAAAATAATAAGAATGGAAGATGAGGATACATACTCTTCTCCAAATGTTATTAATAATATATTTTCACTAAATATCGTAGTGAAAATTGACACAAGTATAGTTCCCCAGAAAATAAAACTAAATACTTTAATAAGTCCATTTGTATATTTTTCAGGTGAAGATTTTTTCAGTTTTACTATAGCAGGTAATAAAGATATACTTAATACATAAGGAATCATAATCCAACCTTCATATATCTTTACAGCAGAAGAATAAATACCTAAATCATAGGAACTCAACATATTTTTTATCATTATCTGATCGACTCTCATGTACAAAATAGATGCTAATGCAGATATTGTTAAAGGCCATGCACTTTGCATAATAGGCTTTACTAGACTTTTTTCACTACTTAATAAGAAAGTAAAATCTCTTTTTAGATAATGAGCAAAAAGTAAAAAAAGTCCAATAATTAAATATTCGAATGCATAAATATATACAAAAGTTAAAAGTTCAGCTTCAATAAATACAAGATATATTTTTATTATAGATATTAATATAAAAGCAAACACCTTAGAAATTGAAGCATATTTTGCTTTTACCTCAGCTTGAAAGCTATAATCAACTACAAATAAAGTTTGGAATAATAAACTTAATGAAATTATCCATATATATACTTTTGTAGCAGCATCTTGTTCAAAGAACTCTACTAAAACACCTAATACTAAAATACAAAAAATAGAAGATATTAGCATTAAAGAAAATGCCGTACCCATATAAGTTTTTATTTTTTCAAGATTTTTAGAAATATCTCTAACTAAAATAGAATCCATACCTAATCTACTAATTACTAGAAAGATACTCACTATAGACAAAGCATAAGTTAATATCCCAAATTTTTCAGGGCCTAGATACCTAGCAACATAAATAGCAACAAAAATAGATGAAATCAATCTTGTAATATATTCAAAAAGCATCCAAGATGAATTTTTTATATAACTCATTAATCTTTCATTACTAATTAAATTCTTTAACTTTAATATCATTCACCTCAGCCTTAAACTTTAAATTTTGATAAATACCATTCAACAGTTAAAACAATACCAGAATCAAAATTCTCATCAGCTTTCCATCCAAGCTCTGTTTCTAATTTTGTTGCATCTATTGCATATCTTCTATCATGTCCTGCTCTATCGTCTACAAATGTAATTAAATCTTTATATGATGACTTATCTTCTTTTGGTACTTTAGTATCTAAAATACTACAGATAGTATCTACTATTTGTAAATTTGTTCTTTCATTTCTTCCACCTACATTATATACATTTGCTTCTTTTCCTGTATGATAAACTAAATCAATACCTTTACAATGATCTAAAACATATAACCAATCTCTAATATTTTTACCATCTCCATAAATTGGAATTGCTTCATTATTTAAAGCTTTTCTTATTATCGTAGGTATTAACTTTTCATCATGTTGTTTAGGACCATAGTTATTTGAACAATTTGTAATTACAGTATTCATTCCATATGTTTCTTGGTATGATCTTACTATCATATCACTAGAGGCTTTTGAAGCTGAGTATGGAGAGTTAGGAGCATAAGGAGTTGATTCTGTAAATAAATCTGTTTCATTTAAAGTACCATATACTTCATCAGTTGAAATATGATGGAATCTACAATTATCATACTCTTTTTTATACTCAAATGGTTTATTCATCCAATATTTTTGGGCAACATCAATTAGTGTAAAAGTTCCATTTACATTTGTTTGTACAAATACTCCTGGATTTTTAATAGAGTTATCTACATGGGATTCAGCCGCAAAGTGAATTACCCCTTGAATATCATATTCAGTGAAAATAAACTCAACTAAATCTCTATTACAAATATCACCTTTTATAAATTTATATCTAGGGTTTTTTTCACATTCTTTTAGGTTTTCTAAATCTCCTGCATAAGTTAATAAATCTAAATTTATAATATTATAGTTCTCATATTTATCTAAAAAATATGGTACAAAGTTACTTCCAATAAATCCAGCACATCCTGTTACTAAAATATTTTTATTCATTAATTTCTCTCCCCTAGTGTTCTTAAACATTCATCTAAACTATCTTTCCAAAATGGAATACTTATATCAAATTCTTTTTTGATTTTTGATTTATTTAAAAGTGAAAAATGAGGTCTTTTTGCTGGTGTTGGGTACTGAAATGTTTCAATAGGATTAATTTTACAATCAATCTTAGCCATTTTCATAATTTCTTTTGCAAAATCATACCAAGATAAAACACCTTCATTTGAGTAGTTATATATTTCTACTTTCTCATTTTTAATATTAGGTAATATATCTAAAATAGCTTTTGCTAAATCTTTTGCATAAGTCGGAGTCCCAACTTGATCAAAGATTACACCAAGTTCATCTCTATCTCGTCCTAGTTTTAGCATTGTTTTTACAAAATTTCCACCAAATGAAGAATAAACCCATGAAGTTCTTATAATAAGAGAATTCTTAGGGTTTATTTTTTGCATTTCTAATTCACCATCAAGTTTTGTTTGACCATAAACTGAAGTTGGGTTTGTTTGAAAAGCTTCACAATAAGGTTTAAAATTTTTACCATCAAAAACATAATCAGTTGAAATATGTACTAATTTTATATTTTTTTCTTGTGCTAAATTAGCTAATTTTTTAACTGCTTTATGATTTATTTTATCTGCAAGTTCGGACTCATCTTCTGCTTTATCAACTGCAGTGTATGCAGCACAGTTAACAATTGTATTAATATTATTATCTTCAAGGAAATATTCTAAAGCTTCCTTATTAGTAATATCAAGTTCATCTCTTGTAGTAAAGAAAAAGTTATATTCATATTCAGAACTTAACTTTTTTAATTCACTTCCAACTTGTCCATTACTTCCTGTAACTAAAATATTAAGCATAATAATTTACTCCATAATCAAACAATTGAGTATTATCTTTAAAGGCAGGTTGTTCTTTATCTTTTTGAGATAATTGCATTTTATCTGTATCAATTTTCCAGTCAATATTTAAACTTTCATCATTAAAAGAAATACCTCTATCACATTCTGGGCTATAATAATTATCAACTTTATATGCAAAGATTGCATCTTCTGATAAAACTACAAAACCATGAGCAAAGCCTCTTGGTACAAAAAGTTGTCTTTTATTTTCTTCTGTTAATTCAACTGCCACATGTGCACCAAAAGTAGGACTTCCAACTCTAATATCTACAGCAACATCTAAAACTCTACCTTTTATAACTCTTACAAGTTTAGATTGAGCATGAGGAGCTAGTTGATAATGTAAACCTCTCAATACTCCTAGTGAAGATTTACTTTCATTATCTTGACAAAAGTTTAATTTAAACCCTAAAAAATCTTCTAATTTGTCTTGTCTAAATGTTTCAACAAAATACCCTCGATCATCACCATGCACTATTGGTTCACAAATAACAACATCAGGGATTTGTGTTCTTATGAAATTCATCTTGGTACACTTCCTTCATTTGCTCTTTTAATTAAATATTGTCCATATTGGTTTTTCTTTAAAGGCTCTGCTAGTTCTAGTAGTTTTTCTTTAGAAATATAATTCATTTCATAAGCAATTTCTTCTAAACAAGCAACTTTTAGGCCTTGTCTATTTTCTATTGTTTGAATAAAGTTACTAGCTTCTAACATACTTTCATGAGTACCTGTATCTAACCACGCATACCCTCTTCCCATAAGTTCAACTTTTAATCTTTTATCATCAAGATATTCTTGATTTAAACTAGTAATTTCAAGTTCACCTCTATGGCTTGGTTTTACAGCTTTTGCTTTTTTTACTACATCATTTGGATAAAAATATAATCCAACAACAGCATAATTTGATTTTGGAACTTCTGGTTTTTCTTCTATTGAAGTTACATTTGAATTCTCATCAAAAGCGGCAACGCCATATCTTTCTGGGTCTTTTACATAGTAACCAAATACTGTTGCTTTATCTTCATCTTTTACTGTTTGTACAGATTTTCTAAGTAATTCAACCATACCATGACCATAAAAAATATTATCACCTAAAATTAATGAAACATCATCATCCCCAATAAATTCTTCACCTAATATGAATGCCTGTGCTAAGCCATCTGGGCTTGGTTGTACTTTGTATTCTAATTTAAGTCCTAAATCACTTCCATCACCAAGTAATTCTTCAAATCTTGGTAAATCATGTGGTGTTGAGATTATTAATATCTCTTGAATTCCTGCTAACATCAATACTGATAATGGGTAATATACCATTGGTTTATCATATATTGGTACTAATTGCTTACTTACACCTTTTGTTATTGGATACAATCTTGTACCACTTCCACCTGCTAATATTATTCCCTTCATTTCTTTCCCTATGAATCTATATTTCTTACATTTAAATTATAAACGGCATTATAACTAAAATAATGTAAATTTTTATTATTTTCTCAACAAAAAGTACATTAATTGTGTAATTAATTTGTAATATATATTTAATAATTAAATTAGCTATTTTTATTTAGTGTTTCATATAAAATATAACTTTCGATATAATTTCAAATTATAATATTAACTAGGACAAAAATGACAATTAATGAATATTTTTCAAAAAAACAGATAATTTCTAATCTTTCTAAATATGAAATGTTTTATCAAGTAAGCTTAGGAAACTTAATTAACAAATTTCAAACAAATGAAATCTCTTATGATATTGAACTACAATATGCTTTAGGTTCAATTTATGAAATGCTAAAAGAAATCGAAAATCAAAAAGATGAAAATTTAATTTTTGAAATGGAATTAAAGAAACAAGCTTCAATGGATGCCTTACAATATTTTGTAAATGAAAATTTAGAACTTATTAAAAATGGTCAGATCGAAGTAGAAGATATGGTAAATAATATAAATGACAATATTTTCTTCAATGAAGCAATGAATAAAATTTGTGAAGACAATATTCCACTACAAATAGAAAAGTGGTCAAATATAATAAATGAAGATTTAGCAAGTGCTATTATTAGTTCATTAGAAGAGTTAGAAAAACAATAAACAAACTCAAAAGAGTTTGTTTATTTAAATGTGTCTAAATATTAAAAGCTTTCCCACTCATCATTAGATGAATTATCTACAACAGGACGAGAAGAAACTGTATTAGATGTAGTTTTAGCCACATGCGATACTCTTTCTACTTTAGCTTCTTGTTTTGGGACAAAAGATTCTTGTTCTTTTAAGTTAATATCTTTTGAAATATCAATTGTTTCTTTTCCTATAAATTCTTTTTCATTTGCACTTTCAACAATAGTTGTGGCAATATCTGAAGTTTTAGAAGCAATTGTTTTAGTTTGTGTAGCAACGGCTGCATTTCTTTGTGTTTGCTGATCTAAAGAGTTAATGGCATCATTAATTTGAAGAATACCTTTTTGCTGCTCTTGAGATGCAGTAGATACATCATTTATAAGTTCAATAGTTTGATCAATACTTTCATTTAATTTACCATAACCTTTAATCATCTCAGATGAAATATTCTTACCTTCATTTGCTTTCACTGAAGCATTTTCAACTAAATCTTTAATTTCTTTTGCAGCTTCTGCAGATCTTGAAGCTAGATTCCTAACTTCTGCTGCAACAACTGCAAAACCTTTTCCAGCTTCACCAGCTGTTGCTGCTTCAACAGCAGCATTTAAAGATAAAATATTAGTTTGGAAAGAAATCTGATCAATTACAGTAATTGCTTCATTAATAGCACTTACTTGAGTATTTATCTCATCCATTGCTTCAGTTGTTTTAGAAGCTAGTGTTCCACCCTCACTCGAAGAAGTAGTTACAGAAGAAGCTAAAGATGACATCTTAGCAATCATTTCCGTTGTATGAGTAACATTACCAGTAATTTCTTCTAAAGCTGCGGCTGTTTCTTCTAAAGAAGCGGCTGCCTCATTTGAAGCTTGATTTAAAGAGTCAACATTTTCAAGTAATGAATTTGAAGAGGAATCAATAATCAATCCGTTTTTCTTATTATCTACAAGCATTTCATTAATTGCATTTCTTAATTTATTAATATCTGCAATTAGTTCTTCAAAAATACTACCTTCTTCAATACCAGAAACCTTTACTTCATTTACATAGTTATAATTTGAATATTCATTTAAAGACTTATTAATAGTAGTGATGTTTGATTTCGTAGCTTCAATCATATCATTTACATCATTTTTAAGACTTTCCAAACTTATATTTGAAGTTGATTTTTCTATCTTTTGAGAATATGTACCATTTTTAATTCTTGATAATACAGTTTTTGCATCATCTAATAATTCATTATCTTGGTCTATCCCTTTTTTGATATTTTCTATACTTTCATTTACAACAACAGCCATAGAACCAATTTCATCATTATTCATAACTTTTAAAGACTCTACACTTTTTGTTTCTCTATTTAAATATGTAAAGAAACCTAATAAACCATCTTGGAAAGAAGTAAGTGGTCTTATAATACTTTTATTGATAATTAATACAGCAATAATTGTAATTAATATAAATAGTCCTAAACTAAGAGCTATAATTACATTTCTTACTTTATTAGGCTCTTCTAAAACTTCTGCTTCGTCAATCTCAGACATAATAGCCCAAGTGATATTTCCTATTTTTAAAGGAGCGTATGCAGAAAGTACAGGATTACCATTATAATCTATTACAATTTTTGTATTAGTTTGCCCATTTAAAGCATTTTGTGAAGCTTTTGTATCAACTTTACCACTTTCAGGATTAGCAAATGAAGCTAGTAAACTATGTCCTTTTGGGTCTAAAAAGCTATCACTTCTCATTAATTTGTCAGAACCTACTAAATAGTCTTCTTGAGAACTTCCATATCCTTCTCTAAATTGCATAATATCATTAATAGATTTATCAGAAATTTGGAAAACTAAAACAGATTTAAATACACCATCAATATAAACAGGCGAACCTATAAACATTGCTGGAGCGCCATTACTTGGAGCATATGTTTCCATATCTACAAACTGTACAGAATTAGTCTCTTTTACTTTATTCCAAAGCTTTGCTAATCCACTTGTTTTTAATGAACCATACATTAAGTTTGCACCATAATCAGACTCTTTTGCTGCTGAGTACATTACTTGACCATGGTCTTTAGATACTATAAAAACATCATAATAACCATAATCTTTCATGTATCCTTGAAAAAACTCTTCATGTCTTTGCTTTTTTTCTTTAGCAAATTTATGTGTAACTGGGTATTTTTCATCACCTTTTACATTAAGTACTTTATGTACTTCATTTAAGTCTTTTACTAAATTCTTTACATTTTCACTTCTTGCTAAAACTTGAACATCAGAAGCTCTTTCTTCAAAAAATTTACTAATTTGTTTTGACTTAGAATCTCTAACAGCTGTAAGTTTATGAAAGTTTTCTTCCATTAATGTTGATTTTATTTCAATTACCGCAAAAGTTGAAATAGTAACAGCTAAAATTGCAAGAGAAATTAAAATTAGACTTATTATTTTTGTTTTTATCATCATGTTTTTAAACATTTTAACTATTCTCCTTAGTTGAACGATATTAGATTATATATTAAATAATTAATATATTTTATTAATTCTTCTTTATATTTTAATATCTATAACATAAATTATAACGTTAAAAACTTATTTTTGCAAGCCATTCAATTATTTAATTATTAATTAGTTCTTTTTGTTATTTAAAGGGGTAAAAAATAATTACTAAAGATAAAGTAAGTAAAATAATTCTATTAAAAATAGATAGTTTATCATTAACTAAAACATTAGCTAAAAGAGCTAAACCAATTGCAATTTTAAAAAATGATAAAACAGAAAATAATAAATTTACATCTGGAAAAATAAGATATTCATTTACAATAAAAGCAACAGGAATTATATATAAACCAACTCCTAATCTCATTGCTTTTGAAACTACGCTAAGCCAATTAGACTCAGCCATTCCAGCGGCAATAAAAACTGTTCCGCAAACAGGTGGGGTAATAGTTGATAAAAGAGCAAACCAGAATATAAATAAATGAGCTTGTAAAGCACTTAGTCCAAATTCTTGCAATATAGGACCGGCAACAGAAACACAAATAATATAAGCAGCAGTTGTAGGAACTTCCATTCCTAAAACTAAACAAGCAAGTGCAGTTAAAAGTAAAGCTACCCATAACTGATCTCCAGCTAAGTATAAAATAGCAGATGTTATTTTAACTCCAACTCCCGTGATATTTAATACACCTATTATAATTCCTGCACAAATAATCACAGATGCAATAGTAGCTATTTGTCGAGAAGCAGTAATACAAGCATCTAAAAATTTTAGTATAAATTCTTTAAAAGATATTTTCCAATCTTGATTTACTAAAAGTAAAAAAATACTTGCAAAAATAGCAAGTGCTGCTGAGTATTGAGGAGTTTTCCCTACTATTAAAAGTGTATATAAAAGTAAACCAAAAGGTATTAAAAAGAAAGGACTTAATTTTAATACTAATCTTGTACTTGGAATTTCTTCTTCACTCATAGCTACTAGCTTATATTTTTTTGCAAAAACATCAATTCCAATCCAAACAGTAAAGAAAAATAAAATTGCTGGGAAAATGGCAGCTGTCATAATATTAGTATAGTTTACTCTTAATAATTCAGCCATAATAAAAGCTCCAGCTCCCATAAGTGGAGGCATTATCTGTCCACCAGTAGAAGCTACTGCTTCAACGGCTGCTGCTAAACTTGCTGGATATTTTAGTCTTTTCATTGTAGGAATTGTAAAAGCTCCAGTTGAAGCTACATTTGCAGAAGCAGAACCTGAAATAGATCCAAAAAAACCTGAAGCTAAAACTGATACTTTTGCTGCACCTCCTCTTAGTCTTCCTGCAAGTTTTGTTGACATAGACATAAAAGCATTACCACCCTCACCTACACCTACAAAAGCTCCAAGTATTACAAAAACAGCTACAACATTAACAGAAATTCCTGTCAAACTTCCATATATTCCACCTTCAGCAATAACAAGTGTTCCTAAAAAACTATCTAGAGGAATTTCTTGATGCCCAAAATCTCCAGGAATATAATGACCCCACAATCCGTAAGCAAGGGCTATTGTTGCAGTTAAAGGTAAGGCCAGTTTTATAGCACGTCGTGCCATTTCTAATACTGCTAAAAGCAAAGAAATAGCTACAAAGTATTGTAAGTTACCTTCTAATGAACCATATTGATCTTCTAAATCTAAATGATTTGAAACTATATAGTAAGAAGAAAAAAGAGCTAAAACTAAAAGTATATAGCCTAAGTATTTAGTAAATTTTGATATATCTTTTTCATTTGAAAGAAGGAAAATCCAAGGTAAAACTAAAGCTAAATGAATAGGTCTACTTATTAGATTTGGCATAAGTCCTGTAAAAATTAAATATATATGAAAACCTACAGTTATAATTGCAAGTACTGCTACTACCAAGTATTTACTTGATAATAGCTTTGTTTTTAAATTGTTCATTTATAAAAAAATACTACTTTACATTTATTTCTTTATAGTATTTTAAAGCTCCATTATGAAGAGGTACTTTAAACATATCTAAATTTTTAGGAGTTACCGCTTTCCACCAAACACTTTGTTTTTCTAAGTTTGCTTTTGATTCCCAAAATGATTTTGTGAATTTATACGCAGTTTCATCACTCATATTAGTTGTTGTATAAACTCCAACAGGTAATGTTGTAGTTAC
>Ga0193960_1000067_pt1 | contig 44058 bp, 50 predicted proteins | sample FB_3_MG_FD_140338 | JGI IMG/M metagenome (GOLD analysis project Ga0193960, IMG submission 140338) | Microbial mat bacterial communities from the Broadkill River, Lewes, Delaware, United States - FB_3_MG | ecosystem: Environmental > Aquatic > Freshwater > River > Microbial mats | place: USA... | reverse complement strand
GCCATTGACTGTGAATTGCATAAAGCGACTACATCAACCGTCTTTAATGCTAACACAAACTTTCTACCTTTATCTATTCCTTCTGGGTAATAGTTAGGGTATTTGAATTATAGGAGGAGAAAATATGATTAATCGTGACGAAATACTAAATCTACTTAGAAACTATAAAAATAGTAATACAAGTAAATATGATATTGTTGAACTAGGTTTATTCGGTTCTGTTGCGAGAAATCAAGCTTCGGATAACAGTGATGTGGATATCTGCATCAAAACTAAAACTCCTGATATGTTCGCACTCGTGCATATTAAAGAAGAGCTTCAAAGTCTTCTAGCAAACTCTATAGACTTAGTTAGAGTTAGAGATAGAATGAATCCTTATCTTAAAAAAAGAATAGAGGACGAAGCAATATATGTATGATAAGACTCTTGTTCTTGAGATACTTCATCAAATACTTAATGCTTCAAAAACAGTGGCACAAAGATTTGAAGTTGTTGATAGTATAGATTATTTTTTAGACTCTCCCGCAGGTTTAGAAAAACTAGATAGTATTTGTATGCAACTTATAGCTATTGGAGAGAGTTTAAAAAATATCGACAAAATCACAGATAAAACACTTTTAGAACAATATCCACAAGTGGATTGGAAAGGTGCAAAAGGTATTAGAGATATTATTTCTCATCACTACTTTGACCTTGATGCTGAAGAGATATATTTTGTGTGTGATACCAAATTAGATACCCTTACAGAAACTATTGAAAAGATAATTAAAGACCTAGAAAACTAGGTATAATTCCCTTTAAATATGAAGTATTCATTTACGCGGACTATACAGGGACTCAGTTTGAAAAACACCCTTGAAATAGCGCTGTAGATTGAAATTAAATGGAATTAGAATAGCTCTTTAGAAATCTAATAGACGCATGCTTTTTTCCCTTCACTTAAGCTACATTTTATATATTATGTGTTTTTTCTCATTATCTCAATAACCATTGCAAATTATCATATGTTAAACAAATAACACACATTTCATATGTAAGTTATTTTTGTTTTTTTAGGTTGATATGTATATAATATGCTTGAGGGCACCTCTAAAATCGACCTTTACAGTTACCTAAATTTACCTATTTCAATTTTTTCACTTTTCTTGGCTGAAATACCAAGGAAAGTTAAGTCAGTTTTTCAGTGTTTTTGTTGAAAAGTTCACTAAACTTGCCTTTGTTGGTGTTTTATGCACCTTTTGAAGTCTTACAAGCTGTTCATATCTAAACAGATTGTATGTAAGATTGAGAAGTGCAATAGTTGAGTCTATTCTCTTTTTACCAATGGCTCTAAGATTTAATCCATTATTCATAGAGTTTGTCATGTATCCAAAAATATGTTCAACTCGTGAGCATACTTTTGATTTGAGAATGTTTTTACACTCTTGTTCAAATGTAAGAGGTTTATTTCTATAGGCTCTTTCATGAATAAAATTCTTGATACCTTTTAACCATATCCTATTTTCTATATCTTGTGATATATATGCACTATCAGCATACAAGCGTTTATCAGTATGAACTATTAGCTCACATGCTCTTTAGAATCATGAACACTGGCACTTGAAGTGCTAAACTTTGTAATGAGTTTTGTTTTCGCATCAGCATTTACATGGTTCTTATAACCATAGTGACGTTCTTTGTTTTTTGTTACCCATCTTGCATCACAATCTTTTTGACTTAACTTTGCAGGATTGTCTTCAAAGCTTTCTGGAATATTACCTTGTTTAACATTATCATTCTCTTCTCTTGTATTTTTGCTTCTTAGAACGTTAACAAATGAAGCATCAACTATGCTTCCCTCTTTGGCAATAATACCGTTTGCAATAAGTGAAGCAGTAAACATCTCAAAGAGCTGATTAGACAAACCTTTCTCTTTTAGTTGTTCTTTAAAGAGCCATATAGTTTTCTCATCTGGTACTTTATCTCCTAATCTGTAAACCTAAAAATTGTTAAAACGAAAGTCTATCTTTTATTTGGAACTCTGTCTGTTCATCTGAAAGATTGTAATAGCGTTGAAGGATAATGATCTTAAATATCAGTAATCTGTCATATGAGGATTCGCCACCTGCACCTTTAGCTTCAATTGCAAAAGCACCTTCAAGTGGTTTGCGAAATAACTCCCAATCAATGACAGCGTCTAGTTTTTGCAATGGTGGATTATGTTTATTTATCTTCTCTAGTTGAAACTCGTAATCAAATAATTCTGCCATCTACAATCTCTAACTTTTTCAAATAATTTATAATCATTTTAGCTAATCTTGGATTTAATGTCACTTATTGGGTGATTTTTAGAGGTGCCCTAAAATAAAAACCAATTGGTACTTATAGATCTATTTAATCTAAACTAGGAAAAATAACGTCATATAAGGACTTTATAAGTTTAAATCATTCAATACTAAAAGAGGTAAGTAATGAAAAAACTAGAGTTGAATAACATAAACAACACATTTTTAATTATAGCAATGGGATTAGGATTTTGGTTAGTACTTACACTATTTTTAATTTATGGGTTCTTTTTTTCAGGAATAATTGATTGGAACCAAGAAATTTCAGTATTTGAAATTATTCAAATTGAGATGAGTAAAAGTGCTAGACCCATGTTAGTTGTAATCTATTGGATTATTGCTACTGTTTGGGCTATAAATGATTTTCGTAATTTAATTAGAACTCCAAAATATTTTACAACATTAAGAGATGATTATTTTGAGCATGTACCTATGGCAACAGAATCAAAATACATACAACATGATGAAGTTTTTGCTATAAAAAAAAGCTTTTTTCCACTTTACGGAAATCGTGCTAAAACTCTTCATATCTCACATATTTTTTTATTGTTGGTTATTCCAGTATCTCATATCTCAAATTATTTTTTTGATTACATACTCACAAAAAGTGATCTATTGGATTTATTTAAAATTTTTTACAAATAAGCCCTATAAGTTTATGTTTTATAGTTATATATTAGTTTTTAAAGACCCATCAAATGTCATAAATATAAATTTACTTCATGCAAAAGACTATATAAAGCTTGATGACTATTTCAAAAAATATTTTGATAAAGAGATAGCAAAGTTACCAATTAACACTACATTAGTAAAAACAAAAGGAGAAAACAATGGACGTAAATAGTGCAAAAGTTTTAGATAATAAAGATGAAACATTATTTACAATAGATAATACAAAACAGATAATCATGATGGATATCTTTTGGTATCTCTTTTTTGTGTTGTTTATTTTTATATTATGGATTTTAATTCTTTATTCTGATCAAAGTGTAGGTAAAACAAGTGAAGAAATTTTTTTACAAGAAATCTATAATCCAAGGTTTGCATCTATTTTAGTCATATTACTAATTATTGGGCCAATATCAACTTTTCTTTCAATCAGAAAACATTTAAAACAGGATAATCACTTGTATTTTTTTGACAATAGGATTGAGTATCAAGATAAGGTAGTTGAATTAAGTCAGATAGAGAGTTTTACAACTGGATTTTATCCATTAAAAGGAGGATTACGAGGAAAAATACTTATGTATGTATTTGGATTTTGGTTTGTTATCCCTCTATTTTTATTTAATATATTATGGTTCTACATTTTAAAACTTTTATTATTAAATAGTTCAATTAACAATTTAAATCGTTTTTTAATAGTAATTAAAAATGAAAAAAAATCATTTTTAGGAGCAATATATAGTGCCAAAGAAATAGCTAATCTTAAAAAATTTATAACAGACAAAAGAATAAAAAATGCTAGATAGCAATTCAACACAAAATAGAAGAAAACTTTATAGCCTTTATGAACTACTCCAAGACTAATACACAATAATCCCTCTAAATGAAAACACAAATGTAACTATAAAAGGTATATCAGGAAAAACTTTTAATTTTAGCTATACAAATCAAATAGCTCAAATTGAAAGTAATATGAATGAAAAAGTGTAGACAGTTCAGGGGGGGGAGAGGATTACACTTCAAACCTACATTTAGCTCTACAAATATAGAGGTATTAAAAGTGCTATAATATATAAGAAAGTATGATAGAGTGTACAACTTCTGAAATAGTTATAATAAACGATCTCATGTATCAAAACCAAGCATTTACTCAGCGTTATACATGGCCAAAAGCTCAACAATACGCTAAAAATTTAGAACTTGATAGGTATCATGATTGACAATCAAGGAACTCATGCGAGTTAGAGATCCTTGATTAGACAAAAAAACTTTCTTATGTGTATTCGAAGTTAAATCTCGCTAAAGGTTTATATGCAATATCCGGTAAAAGAACAAATCAACTTTAAAAATGACATCTCATTATATGATTTTGCCAATATTTTTATGTTTGCCATTTGGTTCATAGCTTTTTTTACTAGCTTTTGTTCCATTTGGATCTACATACTAGGTACAACTTTAGTATTCTATAGCACACTCCTATATTTTTATGTCAGTCGTGTTAAAAACTGGATAAAAACACCTTGCAAAGTGTTCCATATCTCGACAAAGACATATCACCTTCTACGTTTGTTTCAAAGAACCTCTACCATAGTACATATTCCACACGTAAGTTATGAATATTCTATAGATGGAAAAACTTATACACAACATTCTATTCAAGCAACCAAAAGAGACGCATGGTTTTCAGATAAAAGCAATGCATATACTTTTGTTCAGAAGCTCACTCGCAAAAAAGACACGAAAGCTTTTGTAAACCCAAAAGATCCCAAAGAAGCTGTACTCTTTCAAGAAATCTCAGGCACAACTTTTTTTCATATACTAGGAGCTTTTCTTTGCGGTAGTTTCCCTATGCTTATAGGAGTTGTATATGAAATGCTCCCTTACTTGTTAAAATACATTATCAAATAAAAGGAAAATAGATGAAGAGATCTAGACAGCTATTTATATTACTCATTTTACTCTTTACTATACAGATACTCAATGCGCAAGAAACTGCTAAACAACTTTACCTTACCCAAGATGCACGATATAGCTTTGAGATCAACAATGAAAAAGCGCAGATCCCCTGTGCTTCAAACCTTGATATTACAGCCTATCATCCAAACGTAGAGCGTTTTATTTTAGCAATCCACAGTTCAAGTTACAATGCCGATACCTACCTTAACAGTGTCATTGAACTCTCAGAACACTATGGACAACTTCAAGATAAATATCTCGTATTAGCCCCATCTTTATTTAAATATAACAAAACAGATCTAAAAGATATAGTAACTTGGGATGTAAACCCTTTTTGGGGTTCTTCACGAGCAAGTTATAAGGGAGAAAAAATTACTCTTAGTGCATATGAAATTATAGATCATATGCTCAATACGATTGTAAGATCAGGAAGCTTTCCAAATATTAAATCTATTGTGATCTTAGGATATTCTGCTGGTGGACAAATGGTGAATCGCTACGCTGCATCAAACAAATTTGAATATAGAGTCGCAAAAAGACTGGGTATAAAGATGAAATATTTAGTGATGGCACCCTCTTCTTACGTCTACTTTAATAATAAAAGAGCTGTAACAGGAACAACAGATCGTTTTCATATCCCTAGACTTGAGCAAAAAAAATACAATAATTGGGGATATGGACTTGACAACCTTTACTCATACCACAAAAAAAACTTCATCACTGCAGATTATATGCGTAAAAACTACTATAACAAAAAAATTCTCTATCTCGTAGGCAGTAAGGACAATAAAAAAGACAGCAGTATGAGCACTACAAAAGGGGCAATACTTCAAGGTGATAATAGAATGCAAAGAGCATTGATCTATTATAATTATCTTCAAGATTACTTTAGTACAAAGATCACAAAAAATCAAAAAATGGCTATCATTGAAGGTGTTGGACACTGGGGAAGAGGCCTTATGGCCTCTAAAGAAGGTTTAGAGTTTATATTTTTAGACTAAATGTTAGTAAAAAATATAAACTCTATTTCGCTTTAGGGCGAAATGCTTTTATTACCGCTTCATCTGTCTCTATATAAGGTCCTTCTATAAGATCTATACAGTATGGTACGGCAGGGAAAACAGCATCTAAACACTCTCTGATCGACTTTGGCTTGCCCGGAAGATTGATAATAAGCGATCTTCCTCGTATACCTGCACTCTGACGAGAGAGAATCGCTGTTGGGACATACTGCAAGCTCACTTGACGCATCAACTCACCAAAGCCAGGCATCATCTTTTGACATACATTTTCTGTTGCTTCAGGGGTAACATCACGTAAAGCAGGACCAGTACCTCCCGTAGTTACAACCAAACAACACTCCTCTTGATCACACAACTCTATCATGGTACTTTCCAAGATATCTTGCTCATCTGGAATACATCTATAAACGATCTCAAACTCACTTTTAAGATACTCTTTCATCGTATCTTGAATAGCTATACCGGAGATATCTTCGTAGATCCCTTTACTTGCTCTATCACTTGCTGTTATCACACCTATTTTTATCTCACTCATCTACTCTCCTCTTTGTAAAAAATGGTTTGCATTTTTGATATACGTTACAGTAGCAAACTCTTTAAAAAATTCTCTAGCAGCTTCTACATCAGTAATTCTATCTTCACCACCCAGATAGACTTCAAAACATACACCCTGATCTCTCATCTCTACAAGCTTACTTCTACTCCACTCATAAAAAAGAAGTTCTTCAAGCTCTTCTAAAGAGTGTTTTTTATGCTGTACTTTTTGTACTTTATATGGGGTAAAACACCCTCTTATAAAGTTTTGCATATAGAGTGCTTCATCTTTTGTATAAGCTCTCATCTGCAACTTTTTAAACTGAGGTGATTTAGTCTGAAAAAATGCAGGAGAGAAAAGTTGTAGAGTATCAACTCTCTCTTTATTGTTTAAAGCCTCCTCTACAGCTTCAAAAGCTTTTATAGCTCCATAGCTAAAACCTGCTACAGTATATTGAGACTCTTTAATATAGTTGAGAAAAAACTCTCTATCATTCTTTAAAGAAAAACCACTAAAAAACTTCATTGATATATATTTTCACCTCTTCTTTAGTAATACTCTCTTTTTCAAAAAGGACTGCTTCAACTTTTTCCAAAACATCTTCCATAGAGATAAGAAGCTTTTTTGTCTCTTCGTAGAGTTGTTCTAAAAGCGTCTCTTGCTCATTTTGTGAAGCAAAAAGTGTAGCACCCATACCGTATTCTTGCGACATTTTATGTGTTAACTCTTTTGCTTCTGCAAGGTCCTCTTTTGCACTACTTGAGTGTTCATTATACTTAATGCTACATGCTGCAATCCCTGCTAAAAGCATCTTTACGCGTGACTCTATCTCATGTTTTAAAAGAGGTTCACTTGTTGTAGGGGTTAACTTTTCATTAGAGAGTAAGAGCTTTTCAAAAGGGAGATCAAAATAAGTCGCACAGATCACTTTTGCTGCCTGATAACTTACACGGTATTTTTTCTGTTCATCATTAAGCATCTGTAGTTTTTTCTTGCCAAACATCACTTTGTCTTTCACTTGATGAAAATGCTCTAAACTTACTTGAAAATTGTTCTCTCTGAGTGCCAAAAGTGCAGCTTCATTTACAAGTGCCGCAAGTGCGGCACCATTAAAGCCAACCGTCATAGAGGCTACTGCTTCTAGATCTACATCATTTGGGATCTTTTGAAGATACTTTTGTAAAATAGAAGCGCGCTCTTTTTTTGTCGGAAGTTCTACAAAAATTCGTCTATCAAAACGCCCTGCACGAAGAAGTGCCGAATCAAGTACATCGATCTTATTTGTTGCAGCCACCACTATCACTCCACTACTTCCCTCAAAACCATCCATCTCAGTTAAGAGTTGGTTGAGTGTAGCTTCCCTTTCATCATTACGATTGCCATCACGTTTTTTTCCTACTGCATCGATCTCATCTATAAAGATAATAGATGGGGCATTTTTCTTTGCTGCACTAAAGAGTTCATGTACACGTTTAGCACCCATGCCCACATAGATCTGAACAAAAGAAGCACCACTTTGGTAGTAAAAGGGAACCTCTGCGGCATTGGCAACCGCTTTTGCGATCATTGTTTTTCCAACTCCTGGAGGTCCAACAAGCAATACACCACGCGGCATACGTGCGCCAAAACTTTTATAGCGTTTTGGATTTTTCATAAAGTCTATGATCTCTTCAAGTTCTACTTTAACCTCTGATATACCACCAATATCTGCAAAACTCACATCACTTTTGATAGCTTCTATAGGGGTACTAAGATCAAGGTTTTGAGTGTTTTGTTTTGATCCAGCACTTGTATATTCACAAGGGTTTTGCTTTTTTTGCCACCAACGAAAAAGAAAAGATCCCACACCTAAAAAGAGGATCAAAAAGAGGATAGTTAAAAGTGTAGTCGCTCCACTTTTGATCTCTACTTTATAGTCTACAAACATTTTTGGTGTCACTTGAGAAGAAGCGATACGATAGAGTTCATCTTCTGTTTTAAGATATACAAACTCTTTTGATGCTATCACCTCCTTGACAGCCTTTTGTTCCAAGAGATACTCCGCTTGTTTTAGAGTGATACTCTGAGCATTATCACGTAGAATTGCAAAAAGAACTAAAACGATAACAAGAAAAGCTGATACATATAGAAGAATACGATTGGTTTTAGACTTGAGCATAGTTCTCCCTCTCTCTTACTTCATAGTTCTCTATACTAAGCCAGTTGCCTAGCAGATCTTCATCTGACTTGATCACTATCTTATTAAAATGCTGATCAAAACCATGATAGAGATCATCTTTGTATGATTCTACCAAAACTTCTAAACTTCCCTTGTAATCTTGGCGAAACCTATAGTTTTTCTCTTCAACAAGAAGCTCAATCTCGTGAAGTCTCTGTTTTGCTATCTTGCCATTTACTTCTGGTTTCATTGTAGCTGAGGGGGTTCCATCACGTTTTGAGTAGCTAAAGGGGTGAATATGTGTCAAAGGTAGCGCATGAGCATTTTGCATCGCTTCTTTCCAAAGCTCTTCTGTCTCACCCGGGTGCCCTGTGATAAAATCAGTTCCTATAGCAAAGCCCTTTTGTGCAAGAAATTCAAAAAGCTCTCTGTCTTGTTTGTATACATTACGTCGATTCATAAGTTTAAGCATCTTTGGCGAAGTATGTTGCAAGGCAATATGCAGGTGTCTCTCTAACCAAGGCTCCTCTAAGATCTCCTTAAATTCATCGCTAATCTGTATAGGTTCAACACTACCGAGTCGAATACGGCGCACTCCTCGGATCTGACTCATACGCTTCATAAGCCTTGCTATAGAGGTGCCCTGCCCCTGCCCATAGCTTCCTACATTGGTACCAGTTAAGATAAACTCTCCAAAACCATTGAGTGCTAGACGAGAGACCTGTTCTAAGATCTTCTCTTCATTCACACTTCTGGCATCTCCTCGAACATAAGGGATAATACAATAGGAACAACGAAAGTTACACCCCTCTTGGATCTTAATAAAAGCGCGACTTTTCCCTACAAAATCATCAACAATCATCTCATCGATATGCTTGAGATCTCCTGGATTGTAAAAAGGTTTCTCTTGTGAAAGCAAAGAGTCAATCTTTTGTTTTTCACTCTGTCCAAATACTCCGTGTACTCTCTTTTGAGCAAGAAGTGATTCCCCTTTTGTATGTGCCCCACAACCTGTTAAAAAGATCTTTGCAGCACTCTTTTTCTCTATCTGAGAGATATAAGATCGTACATGAGTATCTGCTCCGTTTGTAACGGTACAAGAGTTGATCACTATTGCATCTGCTTCCTCTTCATTTTGAGTGATCTCATATTCATTCAAAGAGCTCATCATCACTTGTGAATCATAGAGGTTTGTACGGCATCCAAAGGTTTTAAAATAGACCTTTTTTTTCACGAGATCACCTCATAATCTTCTAAAGCTTTTTTCTCACCTGTATGATCTTGGAGATGAAGCTTTTGCGTAGGGTATGCGATGGTGATATCATCTTCATTGTTAAAAGCATCAATGATCTCTGTTGAGATGATACTACGCAGAGTGAGTGTCGCATAAGCATTCGTGAGATACCAAGTACTGATATTGATCCCGTTTGACTCTATAAGAGAAAAGATACGCGGCTCTACATTTGTGTTTTTAAGGCTGTAGTGGTTACGGATCTTGTTGAGCTGTTTTCTTGTAATATCAGTGTAGCCTTTTGAGTATTTTTTTGCTATCTCTTTACACAAGTGCATCGCTTTTTTATGATTTGAATCAAAAGTGATAGAGACATCGATTCCATCCCAAACTGTCTTAAGTGAAGAGTGTGAGTAGTTTGCAATCATACGGGTAAAAACATAATTGTTTGGAATAAAAATAATACGCCCTGCTCTTCTGTTATGCATATACGTTGTAAGTGTAATATCTTCTAAAATAGTAATACGCAAAAGAGAGATATCCATCACATCTCCTACATACTGGATCCCATCCATATCGACACGGATCCTATCTCCTACATGGATACTACCACCAAAAACGATCACAAGCCAGCCTAAAATACTCATAAACCAGTCTTTCATCGCAATAGCGATACCCGCAGATGCAAACCCTAAAATAGTGACAAGATAACTTACATTTTCAATATAGTTAAAAAAGACGATCAAAATAATCACCGACACGTTTGTAAAGGTAATGATCTTATTTGCCATATAGAAGCGTTCATTATCAGTAATATATTTTTTTACAACAAGTTTTAAAAGAAAAAAGATTGTAAAGACGATAAAGATAACGATCCCTATATTCATTAAACGGATAAGTTGTTTTTCTATCTCTTTATTGATCCCTATTTCGATCACTTCAAGTCTATTTTTAAACACTTCAGAAGTTATATCGATCGTCTCAAAAGCTGTTTGAAAACGCTCAAACTGTTTTCCTTTCTCCTCTATCTCCTCTTTATACTTTCCATCTTTATCCAGTGCTGCAATTCTAGTGTAGATCTCTTGCTCTTTTGTTAGAATTTCAAGTAATTTACTAAGTTCTTGTTTTGAACGCATATAATCATTGAGGTCTGAATCTAATGTTTTGATCAAAGAGATCCCAGTGAAAATATCAAAAGGGTTAGAGATCGTTGGTATATTCTCTATCTGAGGCGGTGTTAAAAGTTTTGCAAAAGGAGCACTGTCTTTTTCACGTAGTTCATCGATCTGCGAAGCAAGAATTTTCTTTTTAGAAACGAGAGAATTCATCTCATCAAAATCACTGATAGTTTTTGAGTGTTTTGAGAGATAATCTATACGTTTAGAGATCTCTTGAAGACTCTGACGAATCTCTAAAGACTTCATATACGAGGTGTAACTCTTCATCCATACTTGTTCTTTAGAGATCTCTGTTTCTAGTTTTTGTATCTCATCTAAAAGGTTTTGAATAGTATCAAGACGTTTTTGCTCTTTGAGCGCTTCTATCGCTTCTGGGGCGAGAGTGTCCACACTGCTATTGCTTTCATTTGCAAACAGAAGCGTAGAAAAAATAACAAAAGAGAAAAAAAGTTTTAACATCACGAGTTACCAAAATCCTCAAGTATTTTTACTAAAAGCTCTTTTGGAATATCATCACGCATTATAACTCCACCTAAACCTTGCGGCAGAATGAAAGTAATCGCTGTATCTGAACTTTTTTTATCTAAAAAGAAAGTGTTGTAGAAACTCTCAGCAGATTTCACTTCATAGTTTACAGGAAGATCATATTTTTTAAGTAGATCTTCTACACGCTGTGCTTGCGACTCGCTCATAAGCTCTAAACTTACTGCTAGTTTGTTTGCCATCACGATCCCTATAGCAACAGCTTCTCCATGGAGATACGTTTTATAAGCCGTCTCATTTTCTATAACATGCCCAAAAGTGTGCCCATAATTAAGTGCGGCACGCAAGCCATGCTCTTTTTCATCTTGTGCTACAACATGCGCTTTTGTCTCTACAGCCTGTTTTATAACTTCTTGAAGTACTTGTGTATCGTGAAGATCTGCACTCTCCAAATACTCAAAAAACTTTTCGTTAAAGGTAACTGCCATCTTGACAATCTCTGCTACACCTGCTCCAAATTCACGAGATGGTAATGTTGTTAAAAAATGGGGATCAATGAATACTGCTTTTGGCTGGTGAAACGCGCCTATAAGATTTTTTCCGTAGCTGTTATTCATCCCGGTTTTTCCACCAACACTTGCATCTACTTGACTTAAAAGTGTCGTTGGGATCTGAATAAAGTCAATGCCTCTTTGATAGATACTTGCTACATAGCCCGTCATATCACCGATCACTCCTCCACCAAAAGCGATGAGAAGTGACTTACGGTTAAAACGATGATTAAACAAAGACTCCATAATGAGATCCACAGAAGCTTGATTCTTATACTCTTCTCCATCTGCAACTGTGATGATATAAAGCTCTTTTGCACTGATCTTTGAAAGAAGGTATCCAAGATGCAAACCTGCTACTTTTGGATTTGTAACGATTGCTACTTTCGTATCAAAATGTTGTTTTTCTATCGTGTCTATGGTGATTTTGTATGAATTATCTATAACTTGTTTGAGGGGGATATCTACCTGCATTACCTATCCAAATATTTTTAGATAGATAATACTCTATTTAGGCTAAAAAAGGGCTAAATGCCAAGAGAGCTCTAAAGTTGTACTGGGATAAAGATCTGATGGTATGCATCAAGCTTATGGTAGAGCTTCTCACTATCGGTAGAGAAAAAGGAGTATAACCTTCTAGTTGTAAGCTTTTTAGTAAAAGGAAGGATCTGTATAAAATTCTCTTTTTTGCGCAAACTTACAAGAGGGTTTTGATTCTCACTGATCACTTTAATCGATTTTGAAAAGATAGTAGAGAGGTTGTTATAATGCTCTATCACCTGCTCTTTTGCAGACTGATGCTCATTGAGATAGTTATAAAGTTCAAGATTAAAACTCATCTGTTCTGAGATATCAAAAATAGTTGTAGAGACTTTTTCAAGGTCACGGTTTTCTGAGAGGATCAACACTGCATCTTTTACAGATTTAAAAGATCTATCAGATATCTTAAGTACTGGTACATGCGCTTCATATAACATCTGTCGCGTTTTAAAGTCTGCAAACGCATCTTTAGAAACGATCACCAGTCCAACATGAAAATACTTTACATCCTCATGAAAACTACTCCCTAGATCATCCTCTTCATACGCAACATAGATCTCAACATTTTCACTACGAAAACTCTTGATATACTGCACTATATCTATATCATTAGGGTTCACGATCTTAATAATGAGCTTATGCTTAAATTTCTTATGTGCAAAAACAGCACGACGCACAAGTTCTTGAATCGTTTTTAAATTTATAATATCCATATCTATGTAAAGATATAGGTTTGATCCAAAAGGTTCTGGGAACTGCCCAAGTTCACGCTTAATAGCACGATATACAGACTTGAGTACCGGCGGTTTCCCAACAAGCAATAAAAGGTCATTTGGCTGTATCATACGACGACGTGAAGGCATAATAAGCTTACGATTTCTATAGATAGCTACAATACGCCAATCTTTTTGCTCAATAACACCTATATGTTTGTACACAAAAGAGCTACCAAAAGGGACAAGAACTTCCATAATCTCACCCTCGCCTATTCCAACATTTTGAGCGATTACGGGAACATTTGGAAGATAATCTAAAAAGCGTGATGCCAAAATTTCGTTTGAATTGACAAAAACAACATTAGGATCAGTGTTCTCAAGGTTCCATTTATTAAGAACTATGACACGTAATTGTTTTTTAATCACACGAATATTTTTGAGAGTATTTTCAAGGTCTTGTTGATTTTGTAAAGAGACAAAGACCTGTACAAATTCCATTTTTAGAAGATTTGCAAGTTTATAAAGACTTGTTGGATCAAATTCATAGAACTTAAAGCGTGCAGGGTTTACGTTCTCATATTTTTGCGCTTTACATTCGACAACATAATAGATGTTTTCACTTGTATATGTTTCCACAACCCTTTTTATAAAGTGTGTTCCAACATCACCGTCACTTATAATTAATATCTTTTTCATTATCAAATCTTCTGCAAATTTTTCGCAATTATAGCATCTTTAAAGTATCATTAACTTATATAACCTATAATTACAACTAATTTTAACAGAAAGGTAAAGCGACATGAAAATCAAACTAATCTTCATCTCTTTGCTTCTTGCTTTAAGTGCACAAGCTTATGAAGGAGACCTTACGCCAAATGAAGCGTATGAGATGCAACAAAATGGTGAAGCTATCATTATTGATGTGAGAACAACTTTAGAGTTTATTTATACAGGACATGGTGAAGGATTTATCAATATCCCTGCATATGAATGGACTTATGAGCCAAAATCGATCGAAAAACGTGTGCAAAGTTCTGCATACGAAGTTGAAAAGTCAAAAGTTAAAGATCATAAATCTACTATGAAACTTTACAATGCAAAAGAGGTACTCAATAAAAAGTTTGTCTCAGAAGTGATGGAAGCGATGAAATTGCGTAATGTAGATAAAGTTGTACTTGTATGTAGAAGTGGTCCACGCTCTACAGCAGCTGCAGAGATCTTAGGTCAAAAAGGTATTACCGCTTACAATATGGAAGAGGGATTTATCTACGGCTGGAAAAAAGAGGATCTTCCTTGGGATGGAGAATAAAGAGCAGCTTTGCTCTTTAATCCCTTTTTTTTGTATCACTTTTAGGAATCCACAAACTCTCCTCTGCTCTTTGCCACTTTTGTTCTATAAAATACCCAGTAATCTTGATCCAGTCTTGAAACTTTACATTTGAAGTAAATGAACGATTCACCTCCCATATATCAACAATATCGCCTTTGACACTGTTGTAAACATTTCCTTGAGATTTTATTCTATACACACTCGCTGGTGTACTCTCTTCTTTAAATGTTATAGAACTATTCGTTTTCTTTTGCTTTTGTTTTTTAACAAGTTTTGGAAAAGGGTTTGGATCAATACAAACTGTAGGAGGAAGTTGCTCTTTTATAGTCTTTTTTAGAATTATCTTATCAGTTTTTTTTAAACTATTTATTTGATTTTCCAAAGATATTATTTTATATTCTTTCTCTTTTAAAGAAACACTATACTCTTGTTGTACAGTTGCAAGCCTCTCTTCTCGTTCTTTTAGTTTATTCTGCAAGAAAATATTTGATTTTTCAAATTCCCTATGTCTACTTGTTTGTTTTTCCAGATTATTTTGCAGTATATTATTTTTCTCTTTTAAATTTTCAAGTTCTCTATAGAGTTCTTGTACAAGCGTATTTTTTGAGAGCTTTTGTGTAAGGGTATCTTGACACTCTTTATACTGCTGGCGTAACTGGGTAATGTCTTCTACAATAGACTCTATGCGTTCGATCTCATCTGCCTGAATTAAAAGGGTACTTACACAAAGTGATAAAAGAATAAATCGCATCCCTATCTTCCTTTTTTTTCTAACTTTACACCCATCTCTACATGATGTGTATAAGGAAACTGGTCAAACAAAGCCATAGAAACAACAGTATGTGTTTGAGAGAGGATCTCCAAATCACGTAAAAGAGAGAGAGGGTTACAAGATATGTAAAGAATACTTTCATAACGTGCACTAAACTTACATGAGTCTATATCCATACCACTTCGAGGTGGATCTACAAAGATTGTGTTGAGCTTGTAGTTTTGTATATCAATATCTTTCATACGCTTATATTCACGCACACCATCAAGTGCTCCAACAAAATCTTCAACACTCATACGAACAAACTCTATATTTTCTATGCTATTGAGTTGCATATTTTGTTTTGCGGCATTGATTGAAGACTTTGAGATCTCTGTAGCTAAAACTTTCTCAAAGAGTGTAGCAAAAGGGATCGTAAAGTTTCCTGCACCACAATAAAGCTCTAAGAGATCACCCTTTTCTTCTGATAAGTTTTTCATTGCCCACTCTATCATCTTTTCATTTACCCGTGGATTTGGTTGCGTAAAACTGTTTTCTATATATTGAAATTTATACTCTTTTGCATTGATAAAAAGAGATTCTACAACATAGTCTTGCCCTATCACTACTTTTTGTTTGCGACTTCTTCCAATAATAGAGATACCAAGTTTTTGTGCAATCTGATGTGCTTTTTGCTCCCATGCAGTATCAAGTTTTCTATGATACAAAAGTGAAACAACAAGAGAGCCATCTCCTGCACTTAAAAAATCAGCTCCAAAGAGTTTAAAGTCTATCTCTTTGCTTTTGATCTCTTCTAAAAGTTTTGGCATCAAAAGTGCGATGTGTTCATTTACTTGAGGACACTCTTCTACAAGTACTACTCCTTTATGTTCTTTATGATTCATTGCATAATGTATATTTTGATCTATATGCCAGATCTTAAATTCACTACGCGCTCTATAATGGGTATGGGGTGAAGGAAAAACCTCTATCTCTTTTGTATAATACTCTTTAAACATCTCTTGATGGTGTAAAAGTTTTTGCTCTAGTTGATATTCATAACCACCTTCGTAGTTAGTACATGCACCACACGTTCCAAAATGTCTACATTCCAAATTCTCGATCCTTATCTTATTTTATAGAAGCTATCAGGTTGCCTATAAGAAGATTCCATCCATCAATCAAAATAAAGATCAATATCTTAAAAGGAAGAGAGATCATTACAGGTGGAAGCATCATCATACCCATAGACATCAAAATAGAAGCAACAACCATATCAATAACCAAAAATGGCAAGAAGAGTAAAAAGCCAATTTCAAATGCAGTTTTTAACTCACTTACCACAAAAGCGGGAATAATAACTGAGAGAGGGACATCAGCCACACTTTGAGGGTTTTCCATCTTTCTTATTCTAAAAAAAAGTGCTAGGTCTTTCTCCCTTGTATTTCTGATCATAAAATTCTTAAAAGGCAATGCTGTACGTTCAAATGCCTCTTCATAGCCTATCTCTTCAGCAACATAAGGTTTAATGCCCTCTTCATACGCTTTCGTTCCTATAGGTTCCATCACAAAAAACGTAAGGATCATGGCTAGCATCACCAAAAGCTGTGTTGGAGGTACTTGCTGTGTTCCAAGTGCTTGACGCAAAAATCCAAATACAATCACAAAACGGGTAAAAGTTGTCATCACAAGCACCATACTTGGCGCAAGAACTAAAAGTGTTAAAACAACTAAAACATTGAGTGAACTTACCAATTGTTGCGGTGTATCTGGTGCTGAGAGTTCAAAGTTCATTGTAGGGACTACAGGAGTCTCAGCAAACGCCATAGCAGCACAAAGAGATAATAAAAACAGTATTCTAAGCATTATTGCTGTGATACCTTATCTAAAATATTCTGCTTCATTTTTCCTTCATTCTCTGACTTTTTCCCATAAAAATGAAGCTCTACACGTCTATTTTTTTCACGTCCAGACTCTGTTGCATTTGTAGCTACTGGTCTATACTCCGAAAAACCAGCTGCATTTACACGATTTGGTTTCACATTATTAAGTAAAAGTTCTTGTACTACAGAGATAGCACGAGCTGATGAAAGTTCCCAGTTATCTTTAAAAGGACTATTGGCTCCTGGAGGAGTGTTATCTGTATGTCCTTGGACACTCACTTCCATCTCATTTGGCAACTCTTCTATAATCAGTGCCATTCTTTTTAAAAAGAGAAGTGCATCTTCATTTTCGATAGTTGCACTTCCAGGTTTAAAAAGAAGCGAAGCAGGAAGTTTAATTACAAACCCCTCCTCTGCTTCTTCCATAGAGATAGCAGGACCATGTCCTTGTTCCATCATCTCATTTGCATCAATAATCGCTTGTTGCACTTGATTTACAACTTCAGAGGTCTCGTCTTGTGCTTCAATAGGAGTAGATTCTTGTATTCTTTGTCTTGAGATCTCTGTTTTTGTTCCTCCCTCAAGAACGCTCATAGCTCCAGAGAGTGAACCGATCGCTTCAGAGATCTTTTTTGTATCCATACTTGACATAGAAAGAAGAAGTACGAAAAAGCATAAAAGCAAAGACATAAGATCTCCAAAAGCGGCAAGCCATCCAGGAAGACACTTTGGACAATCAGGACATTTTTTCTTAGCCATTAATCAAACTGACTCACACGTTCACTTGGTGCTAAATAACTAAGTAGTTTTGCTTCTAACACACGTGGAGCATCTCCTGATTGAATAGACATAATTCCAGAGAGAATCATCTCTTTAATAAGTGCTTCTTCATCATTTCGTATATTTAAAATATTTGCAACAGGGGTTCCAAAAATATTTCCAATCATTGCCCCATACATGGTTGTAAGAAGTGCAACCGCCATTGAGGGACCAATTGCAGAAGGGTCTGCCATATTTAAAAGCATCGCAACAAGACCGATAAGCGTACCGATCATCCCCATCGCTCCTGCGATCCCTGCCCATGTATCAAAGATAGCAGCATAGCCTTTATGACGCGTACTAGTTTGATCCATCTCTATTTCTAAGAGTTCACGAATCGTATCTGGCTCATTTCCATCAATTGCCATAGAGAGACCCTTGCGAAGAAACTCATTAGGTTCATCATTTACTTCACTCTCTAAAGCTAAGATACCGTCTTTTCTCGCTTTTGTTGCGAATGCAACCAGTTTTTTTATAAGTTCAGCTTGATCTTCTTGAGGAGGTTTTACAGCGATCATAAAAACTTTCACAAATTTTTTCATCTGTGCAGGTTTAAATGCGATCATCAAAGCACCCATACTTCCACCCACAACAATCAGTACAGACGGAATATCAATATAGGCGCCAACCCCAACACCTAAAGACATAGCACCTAAGAGAAGTGCTATAATCAAAACGAGACCAATGACCGTTCCTAAATCCATTAAAAAACCTTAAAATTTATTAGTAGAAGTATAATACCACAAAAAGTTTATAGCAAAGTTTAGCTCAGCTCTGCTAGTGAAAATTTTACTAAAATGAATATGGTAAAATTGCATCAATCTATTCAAAAAAGAGAATTTATGCCTACAAAAAACGATATCAGTATTGTGATTCTAGCTGCCGGAAAAGGGAGCCGTATGAAATCACAAAAAGCAAAAGTACTTCACTCTATTAGTTCTAAACCTATGATCTATTATATTATTAAAGCTGCTCAAGAGATATCAAATGATATTAGCGTTGTTATAGGACATCAAAAACAAAAAGTACAAGAGGAGATCTCAAACTATTTTGAGAATATAAACTTTGTCGAACAAGATATACAAAATTACCCTGGCACAGGGGGTGCACTTAAAGGTGTAAAGCCTCAAAATGAAAAAGTTCTTGTGCTCAACGGTGATATGCCTTTGATCAACTTTGAATCTCTTGAAGGCTTTATTCAAAACGATGCAGATATTATCCTCTCTGTTTTTGATCTTGAAGATCCAAGCGGATATGGACGTGTAGTGATTCAAGATAATGAAGTACAAAAAATTGTCGAACAAAAAGATGCTTCAAAAGAGGAGTTACAACTCACAACAGTCAATGCTGGAGTGTATGCTTTTTCAAAGACCATTTTAGAGAAATATCTTCCAAAACTCAACAATAACAATGCACAAAAAGAGTACTACCTTACAGATATTATCTCCCTAGCACGAGCTGAGAACTGCCGCATAATGCCTCTGCTTGTAGATGAAGAACATTTTATGGGGGTAAATTCTAAAATAGAATTGGCTCATGCAGAGATGCTCATGCAAAAACGTCTCAAAGAGTACTGGATGGCACAAGGTGTTATTATGCAACTCCCAGAGACAATCTATCTTGAAGATACGGTGGTTTTTGAGGGGGAATGTATCATTGAGAACAATTGCCGTCTTAGCGGTAAAACACTTCTTAAAGATTCTCATATCAAAGCAGGAAGTGTTATAGAGGAGAGTACTATTATTGCTTCTGATATAGGTCCTCTTGCCCATATCCGTCCAAAGTCTGAGATCATAAACACTCATATAGGAAACTTTGTAGAGGTAAAAAAATCAAAACTTAATGGTGTAAAAGCAGGACATCTCAGCTACCTTGGTGATGCTATAATCAACAGTGGTACAAATATTGGAGCAGGTGTTATCACCTGTAACTACGATGGGATCAAAAAGTATGAAACAAAAATAGGAAAAAATGTTTTTGTAGGAAGTGATTCTCAACTCGTTGCACCTCTTGAGATCGAAGATGATGTTATGATCGCTGCAGGGACTACGTTAACAAGTGGAGAGGTAAAAAAGGGAAGTTTAGCTATAAGTAGAACAAAACTACGTTTTGTAAAAGATTTTTACTATAAATTTTTTGGAAAAAGATAAACTCTTTTTCCAAAAATACGATTAGAGATTATGCTGTTTTTTATACTCGATTAAAATACCGTATGCTTCATCTTTAAGAAGAAGTTTCTCTTTTTTAAGAACTTCGATCTCTTGATCAGTCATAGGAATAGCCCCTTTTTCTGCCTCTGCAATTTTATCATCTAATTCATTATGCTTATGAAAGATCTTTAAAAAGTGTGCATTTGCAGCCTCATTTTCTTTCATATGTGTAATAATATCACGGTACTCATGTAACATAATAGTGTCTCCTGTAAATTTTTTCGAATAATAGCACAATCTTTCTTCATACTCTCTGTGAAAAAGTCACGATACACTAAACCTCTCTCGAAAAGCTTTTGCTCCATCTTTGCTTGATTCAATCGTATCGGAATTATTTCTAAAACTAAAACGCAATTTACTTTGTTCTATGGTCGTTATATCTTTGATCTCATCTATATTAATGAGATAAGAGCGATGAATACGAACAAAATTATAAGACTCTAGCAGTTTTTCAAGATCTGAGATCTTTTTTGCATAATAGGAAAAACCTTTTGCTGTTCGCAACATCACTTCAGAAAGATCTGCTTTGACATAGTGGATCTCCTCAGGTTTTAAAAGCAGATAATTCTCTCCTGTTTTTGCAAGCATACGAAACTCTTTTGAGCCCATTGAGGGTTTTGATACTCGCTCTAAAGCTTTTGAGAGCTGATCTACACTATAAGGTTTTACCAAATAAGCAAGCGCTCCTATATCGTATGCTTTTAAAGCATGTTCTTCATAAGCAGTTTGAAAGATCACTGCTATATCTGCTTGAAGATACTTGAGTTCATAACCAAGTTCTAAGCCATTGCTTCCAGGCATATTGATATCTAAAAATGCGAGATCAAAAAGTTCTTCATTTGCTTTTTGAATAGCTTCTAAGGCACTTGATGCAAATGTAATGCTCTCATAAGATAAAGATTTCAACATTCTCTCTAAACGTGTACGTGCCAACTCTTCATCATCAACTACTAGTATTTTCACAACAATCTCCTATAGATAAATAAAATGTAGGCTTCTCAAGTGAAGTGATCTCAATACCACCTTTGCATAAAAGTTCCAACCTTTGTTTGAGATTATTAAGCCCTATTCCAAACTTTTTGCTTTGCAACCCTTTACCATCGTTTTGTATAAAGATCCCTTTTGCATCTTCACTCAGTTTTATAGAGATATTCAACTGCTCCTCTTTGGTACTAAAACCATGTTTTATAGCATTTTCCACTAAAAGTTGTATAGAGAATTTTGGTAAATTTAAAGGGAGAATATCTTGGGGAAGATGTAAGATGATTTTACCTGAAAAACGGATATTTTCAAGTGCTACATAATCACGAACATTTGCCAACTCCTCTGGAAGAGTTATAAGGGCTTTTTCACTCATTGTATTACGCAAAAAAGAGGAAACTTTTAGAACTGCAAGTTCTGCTTTTTGTGGATCTTGATGGATCAGTTCTGCAATAGAGTTAAGTGCATTGAATAAAAAGTGAGGATTGAGTTGTGTCTCAAGTGAGCGCAAGCGACTCTGTATATATTCATGGTCAAGACGCTCTTTTTCATTACGCATCTTTACAAAACGGTATAAGAGTGCACCTACGATATATGTTAAAACACCTATAGCAGTTGCTATACTTAAGAGCTTTGTATTAAAAAGTTCTAATAACTCTATCTCAAAGAGTTTTGCTAAAAGAGTTCCAACAAGTGTACCTAAAAAACCGGAGAGAAAAGAGAATATAATAGCCAAAAAAAGCCAGTATACAGGTTTGATTTTGGGCAAGATATAGCGATTCATAAAACTGATAAACAAAAGTGAAAAAAAAGTGATGCTAAAACCAAGTATAACTCCATACAAAGCACCCTCTAGCCAATGGTGTTGTAAAAGAGTGTAGCCAAAAGCTGAGAGAAACATTCCAAAAGTCACCCCAGTAAGCAAAATATAGAGCCAATCTTTTGTTTTTATCTGTAAAGCGATATCAAACATCTAACAACTTTGTAAGATTTTTTACACCCATCATCACCCCAGGCCATCCTTGCGCGGCATATACGGAATCACCAACATGATACAAACCATCTATAGGCGTATCGTTTGAAGGAAGTTTAGGTAAAAAGTTTTTTATACTCATTGCATTTCCTCCAAGTTGTGCACGTTTAATATATCTAGAAAAAGTGTTTGGCGTTGCCGCAAAACTACTGATGATCTGCTCATCATCAAGAGATAAATGTTTTTTTATTGTATCTAAAAGTAAATTTTTGAGTTGCTCTTTTTGCTCTTTATAAGCTGTTTTATTCTGCCATAAACGTAGATCAGTATGGATAGAGACAGTCACACTGTATTCCCCCTTTTGAGAGATCAGTGTATCGTTTTGATCTGAAAAAGAGACAAATATGGCACGAGAGATAGTATGTGCAAAGATCTCTTTTTCTATGATCTGATAATGGTGAAAAAACTCTCTTTCACTCTTGAGTGTAAAGTAAAGCATAAAAGAGCTCTGGTAGTTATTTAATAGCTCATATTTTTTATAATAATTTTGTATCTGTTTTTGTGTAAAAAGTTTAGCACTCCCATAAACAGTAGAGTTTAAAATGATATTTTTTGCTTGAAAAACACCCTTAGAGGTATCTAACTCATAAGAGTCTCTCTTTTTTGTAATACTCTGCACCTCTGTAGATCGGTAAAGATCGTGTATATCTTGTGTGAGCTCATTAAAGAGTGTACTAAAACCACCCTCAACATAGTAGTTGTCATTAAATGTATAGGCAAGTGCCAAAGCAGCTGTAAAGAAGTTTATCTCCTTGAGTGGAGCCTGAGCGACAATCAAAACTTGTGCTTCTAAAAAGTGAAGATACTCCTCATCAAGCAAACCATAAAAGCTTTTTATAAAACTGAGTGCATCTGCTTTAATATAGGGAAAAAACTCTTTGCCCAAAGGAAAGTAACTTGCTAATGATCGCAATTTTGCAAAGATGTTTTTGTTGGAGTAGTAATATCCCTCAGTTTTATAAAAAGTTTTATTGATCTTATATACAAGTTGCCAAAATTGATGATGTTTAGAGTGAGGGTAGTTCTCTTGCAAAATCGATAAAAACATCTCAAGGTCCTGATAACGTGGAGTAGTTTTACCATTTTGCACTACTACAATAGCAGGATCAGATCTACGAAGCTTTGGAGAGTGAAAGCCTATAGCATCAAAGATCTCTTTGAGAACAAAACCGTTTTGATACCCTGCAAAAGTTGTAGCACCTGTATTGTAATAATGTTTTTTATGATAAAAACTTGAACTACACCCACCTAAATAAGACTCTTTTTCAAATAAAACAATATCATGCCCTTTTGCATTGAGATAAGCTGCAATAGAGCTTCCCCCTATGCCAGAACCTACAATCGCATACTCTTTCATACACCCTCTTTCATCTGCGTGTAAATATTTACAAGAGCCTCAATAAAATGAGGATGTGCATTTGGTGCCTTTGCAACACGGTACTCCTTGATACCTATCTCTTGTGCGAACTCTTTATACTCGACATCAAGTTCAAACTCTGTTTCAGAGTTATCGACCGTAAATGCTATAGGGTAGATAATAACACACTTTTTCTCTAAAGAACGAAGCTTATCTTCTAAGTAGGGGCGTATCCACTCCATTGGACCCAAACGCGACTGATAGGCTAAATGGGTTTTGTGAAAACAGATCCCCTCTTGTAGTAGTGCTTTACGGGCATAATAAACATTACGGCGAATATGTTTTTGATACAGATCTCCTTTTTCAATGATCTTTTTTGGTAAACCATGTGCTGAGAAAATCAATTCATACTCTTGTGCTTTTTTACCTTCTAAAGCATCTTTGATCCGTGCTACAATTGCTTGATTATAAGCTTTATCTGCATAATAATGCTCAATTGTCTTAAGCTTATCTTTTATACCATATTGTGCCATTGCCTCATAGAGATGATCCATACTTGAAGCTGTTGTAGTTGTAGAGTAGTGAGGATAAAGTGGTATAGCATACAGCTCATCATAGTCTTTGAGATCTTGCATAACATCATGTGCAAAAGGGGGAGTATAGCGCATAACCATATGTACGCTTGCATCAATTTGCTCTTCTAACTTTTTTACAAGTTCTTGTGTATACCCTATAATAGGTGATTTTCCACCAAGTTGTTTATAATTGGCACGCGCTTCACTTTTGCGTTTAAACGTAATAAACTTTGCAATGATTTGACGAATAGGTTTAGGTGCGGCAATGATCCTTTTGTCATTAAACATATTTTTTAAAAAAAGTTCAACCTCATCGAGGTTGTTTGGACCACCCATGTTAAGAAGTAGTAGTGCACGTTTCATAATCTCTTCAAACCTTTTCAATGATATTAAAGGTATTTTAGAAGAGATCTTGAAAGTTTTGTAGCTTTATTTTGTTACTTGATAAAAAATTATTTTGAAGCGATTTTAACTGCTAGTTTACGAGCAAAAGGAAAAACAAGCAAAATCGTAGGAAATGCAATAGCCCAAGCTACAAGCCAAGCATGGATCCAGATATTCATAAAACCTTCAACAATACCAAGGTTAATAAAAGAGATAGCCCCTGACATGATAAAACTCATAAAACCAGAGAGCAAAAAAGCCTGAACTTGCTGTAAGTATTTTTCAGAAACCATAAGAAAAACTCCTCAAATTTTTTGAAATAATACTCTCATCTCTTTAACATAGCTTTAATATTTGTTTGATCTCTTCTTAGAGCTTTCTTTTAAATATATCGGGAAAGTTATTTATCATTTTTGCATAGGTGTCATTTGTTAGCAAAGCTTCTACAACAACTGCCAAAGGTTTCTCATAAATATCTTTGAGATCTACTTCATGCTCTTGGAGTTCAAAAGCAAGTTTTTCATGCGGAGGGTTAAACTGTGCATCTACCCCCTCTTTATTGCCTCGTGCATCTACTCTATACCAACCATACTCTTTGAGATAAATTGCGTTTAATCCATGCAGACAATAGACATCATCTTTATATTCTCCACAACTCAATCTTTGATAACAAAAGCCTGTAGGGATAGAGTTTGCCCTCAAAAGGGCTGCGAGTAAAATACTCTTTGCATAACACCAACCTGTCTTATGTTTAAGCACTTCACTCGCTTTAAGAGTCGTTATATCGTCTTGAAAGTCTCCACTATGACGGATCTCATCTCTGACATATAAAAAACACTCTCGTGCGATCTCAAGATCTGAAGAGAGTCCATATGCTAAATTTTCTGCCATTGCCTGAACATTTGGCGTAGAAAAATCAACTAATTCACTCTCTTGTAAAAACTCTTGCATCTATACCCTTTTTCTTTTATTAGTAGAGGTGTTCACGCTTAAAGTATTCCTGAGGCACTTTACACAATGGACATGCCTTTGGTGCTTTTTTTCCTCTATGTACATGTCCGCATACTTCGCAAACCCAATACTCTTCATCTTCACTCTCAAAGAATCCATCTTCTACCATCGCCTCTTTAAGAGCTTCATACTCTCTTTCATGCTCCACTTCCACTTTTGCAATAGCATTAAACAAACGAGCTATCTCTTTATGCCCCTCAGCTTTTGCTATCTCTGAAAAGTTAGGGTACATCTCAGTATGTTCGTAGTTCTCACCTGCCATACCTGTCTCAAGATTTTTGAGTGTCCCTTCTAGTTCTTCGCCATCCATCATTTTATGATAAGCTTTGTACTCTGCTCTTGCATGCCACATCTCATTGATCGCTGCTTCACTAAAATGGCGTGAGATTGCATGCCACCCCTCTTCTTTGGCGATCTCTGCAAAAAGGTCATATTTATTACGCGCCATACTCTCACCGGCAAATGCTTTCATAAGATTGACTGCTGTTAGATTTTCAGTAGTACATTCCATCTCTTCCCCACAACAAACAAGTGTACCACCACCTACATTTTGCACCTCGATCTCATTACCACATTTATTACATTTATATGTTTCGTACTGTCTCATTACTTCTCCTTTTTTTATGCTCAAGTATACCATTTTTTATTAATGATGATGTTGTGCCTTGAGGATCTCTTCTACACCTTGAGGCGTTAAGTGTTCAAGTTCTAGTATCTCGCCACTTACATGCAGTGCTATTCCTGCAAGTTCATGGTTTGCATTGAGTATAGCATAGCCATCTTCTATACTCTCGATCACATATACGATCCCCTCCTCTTCACCATCAAGTTCTGTTCCTACCTCAATATCTTCAGGGAGATCTTCAAGTGCTTCTTTAAGTACTAGCTTTTCATCATAGACACCAAATGCTTCCTCTTGAGTAAGTCTGATTTGAAAACTCTCTCCTACGCTTTTTCCCTCTAAATGCTCTTCGAGTTTTTGAAAAATCTGCTCATATCCACCATGAATATAGATCAGTTCATCACTCTCATCTATCAAATTTCCTTGCTCATCTTCAAGTTTTATACGTATCGAGACAAGTGTATCTTTTTGGATTGTATCCATCTAAACCCTTTTATTGTAATCTTTATTTTGTTCAAACTCTAAAATATCATCTCGAACCAGATGAATGTTTTTTGAACAGTTTCTTATTGCATATGTAATTTTTACTTTTATCACTCTTGGCGGATAATCAAAACCTTTAAGATCTAAGTATTGAGAGATCTCATCTTGATCATCAATAATCGTTGCTATACCATTTGCTTTATATCGCATTGTATTTTTAAAATCAATAAAAAGCATCGCTACATTCGGATTATGCATCATATCATTTATACCATGAAAGATACCATTTCCATCAAAATCTGGAAAGAGTATGGTATTATCATCTATAATATGGATAAAACCTGCTTCACCACCTTTAAAATTTATATTTGGTTCTCCTGCTTGTGAAGAGGTCGCAAGAAAAAAATAACTCGTCTTTTTTATCAGTGACTGCAAAGTTTTTGAAAGCTTTGTTGTATCTTCAAAGCTAAGGTTTAAAGAGGCTTGTTCTACAGAGTTATAAGCCACTTGTGCGTCATTCATAATTACAATTCCTTTATATTTGTATAAGTTTAATATACCCTCTGCCTAAAGAGACTCTCCCCTCTTTTTCAAAGTTTTTTAAGATCCTACTAATCACCTCTCTTGAGGTTCCAAGTATCGAAGCTATATGTTCATGTGTTGTATGAATAGTATCTCTTCCTTGAACAAAAAGCCAATTTAAAAGCCTTTGGTCTATCTTTTTAAATCGTAACTCCTCAACAAGAGAAAATATTTCACCAAGCCTTTGTGCACAAAAAGAGACTTTAAACTCACGATATGCAGGGGAGTTATCTATGAGCCATTGAATCGTTGCAGTGGGGAGTAACCAAGCTGTTAAACTCTCATCAACAATTGCACTTGCTTTTACTGGGGTTTGAGATATCGTACTGAGCATATTCACCAAACACAACTCCCCAGGTGTAATATAATAGAGCGTGATCTCCCCTTTGCCTATCTCTTCAGAGTGTAAAAAAACCTTTACAGCCCCTTTTTCTAAAAACAAGATCCCATCATTTATGTCACCTTGATAATAAAGAAACGTTCCTATATCTAGAGTGATCTTTTTAGCATCTTGCATCACTTTTTGAACTGCGCCCTCTTCTAAAGCTTTTACAAAATTATACTCTTGAAGTTGCATGATATTCCCCTTAAAATAGATAAAATAATAACATCTTTCTTTATTTGTTCTCCCACAAAAGTCACATAGTCGCTATTCTTGAAGTGTTCGTATATATACTGCAAGTGCTTTTATCTGTAGATCTGAGAGTTTATCTGCAAAACTTGGCATAGTTCCAATAACCCCTTTTTTGCCATTTTGTAAAATAGTAAAGATAAGTGCATCGCTATACTCTTTAAGATCTGGTGCGATAAACGCAATTCCTCTGGCATCTAAACCATGACAACCACTACATCGCTTCCAAGCTTGTGGAGCTTCTGTACGCATATCATTGGCTATATATCTTGCTACTTCTAAAGCTTCTTTTTTCTCCAATAAACCTGCTGGCATTGCTGCACTGTAAGATGCTTTAAAGTTGTGTGCTCCATTTTCTATCGCGTAGAGTACTGAATCTTTTGAAATTCTTTTTCTATGATCTTGCGCTTTATTATTGTTTCCATCACCTTTTACCCCATGACATGAGGAGCAATAAACCATATAAAGAGCCTTCCCCGTCTTTTGAAGCTTTGCCTCTTCATCTAAACTTGTTTGCACAAAAGCTACACTTTTGTTTTGAGAATCTTTTTCTTCTAATGTAAAGGGTAAAAGCTCCAATGCTACTAAAACTCTTCCCGCTAAAAAAATCATCATAAAGAAAAAAAGAGCGACTATATATCTCATTTTATTTTTCTCCTTTTTATAAGTATCTGTAAAAATCTATCAGAACAAGGTTTTTGTTTATGTGACAAAAGTCACACAAATCAAGAGTGTACTCGTATTATCATTAGCTTATAAAAGGAGAAAAAATGCGTTATTTCTTATCTATACTCATTGTCATAACCAGCCTCTTTGCCAATGAGGACATAAAACTTTTAGAACTTGCATACAAACATGGCTTAAAACCTGTACCTCGTGATTTTGCATCTTTAATGCAGATGCTTCATCTAGATCCAAAAGATATCACTCAAGCAAAAATCAAACTGGGGAAAAAACTTTTTTTTGATAAAAACCTCTCTCTAGCAAAAGATATTAGCTGTGCAAGTTGTCATAGTTTCAAAAAAGGGGGAGCAGATGCTCTACATAGTGCTAGAGGGCATAAAAACCAACAAAACCCTTTTCATCTCAATACACCTACAGTTTTTAACACCGTATTTTCCAAAAGATTTTTTTGGGATGGACATAGTACAACACTGCAAGACCAAGCAAAAGGACCACTACAAGCACCTTTTGAGATGTCTATAAGCCCACAACTTGCAGTAAAAAGAGTTTCTCAAAATGAGCACTATAAAAAGATGTTTTATGAAGCTTTTGGGGATCGTAGTATCCATTTTGAAAATATAGTTGATGCGATTGCGAGTTACGAAAAAACTCTTGTGACAAGAGGACGATATGATGATTTTTTACTTGGTTATGTTGATGCTTTAAGTAAAAAAGAGAAAGAGGGCTTCAGGCTTTTTATCACCAAGGGTTGTGTTGGATGTCATAACGGAGTAGGACTTGGAGGAGGAGAAAGCCTCCAAAAGTTTCCACTTGTGTATCACCCTATCTGGAGCACACAAAGTAATGCTACTATTGAGCAACTCAAACAAAAATACTTTCAAGCGCTAGATCTGATAAAACAGAGCAATATAGAAACTACAACTGCTCAATGGAAGCAACTTCAATTATCATTGACTGACACAGATCTACAACGCTTAAAAAATGGCTTTTTTGATCAGCTAAAAGCAGAAAAATTTTTACAAGTGTTCACCTCTTTAGCATGTTTGGAGTGTCATGAAAGCACATCTTATTCTTTGCAAAAAGAAAAGAGTAAAATATTTGCTTTTCCTTTTGAAAATAAAGGGGGTTTCTTAGGTGCTCAAGATACACAATACTTTCGTGTTCCCTTGCTAAGAAACGTAGTACAAACAAAACCCTACTTTCATAATGGAAGTATAGAAAAACTTCAAACAGCAATAAAACTTATGGGAATACACCAAAGTCGTGTCTCTTTAAGTGAAAAAGAGATTGAAAAGATTATCTCTTTTTTCGATGCACTCAACGGGGAACTAGTAGAGTTTACATATTAGTTGGAACTATTATTGCTTGTTATTTTTAATTACCTAAGGAGATCGTATGCAAGTTAATAACTACTCTTCTATTGCCACTACTTCGATATCTAAGACTCAAGAGTCTCAACAAGGTTTTGCACAAGCTTTAGAAAACCTTTCTATGCCTGAGAATGTTAAAGAGGCTTTTACAAAAGCACTTGATGCTCTAGACCCTAGCGAAAAACTGATGGCTCTGTCTTTAACACTTGATACAGCAAAACTGAGTGCACAGATAAATGGTACAGAATACACGCCAACCTATATGGATTATAATTATATACAAAAGAGCGTAGACTCTATGCTACATCCTACAGGTGGTGCATACACCTCCGATGAAGCAAAAGAGAGTATTACAAAGTTTTGGAATGCTTTTGAGAGTAACTACAATGCAAGTGGTGCAGAAGCTACAAATACTCAAGAAGAGGAAAATGAAGAAGACTCAGAAGTTGCACAGTTTTTAGAAGATCTACGTACAAAAGGGGCTATGCGATTTCTTGCTGAGTTTAATGAAGAGAAGATCGAAAAAATGGTTGAGGAGTTTAAAGAAAAACTTCTTGAATCTATGGGAGACTCCCCAGAAGCACTCCAGCAGATCGAAGAGCTTGTCACAGCATATAAAAAACAACTTTTAGAAGATATGCAAAACTCTCTTGATGCTGAAGAAAACACACAACCAATCAATGCGGATGCAATGGTACAAACGCTGCTAAATGCACAAACAAAACAGAAAAAACCACTTGAAGCGCTTTTACAGTCTTAAAGCGCTCCGTTAATGTTCAATAATGAGTGGTACTGTAGTAAATACTTTCATTTTTTTATTGTTTTGAGCGTCAAACACCAAGTGCAAATACTCACTTTTTGCATCTTGAAAAACTATAGTTGTACTTTGAAATAGACTTAAATAATTATTATGCACTTTTTTTGTGCTTATACCAAATACAGCTTGTACTAAATTCTGCTCTTTTAGATTGATAGGCTCATTTACCGGTGTATTTGACAGATCTGTATTCCATCTAAAAGTCCATGGAAGTGTCTTAGCATCTTCATTTCTCAAAACTTCAATCTGCATACCTTTAGGTAAATAACTTGGTTTATAGATATAACAGTTTTCAAACACTAGATCATCTTCTTTTACATAATCTACACATAAACCAAATGGTGAATAGTTATTATTTTTATATTCTGAACGTTCATAAAGTTTAGTAGGAGCTGTTATAGCATTGAGTGCTTCGATAGAATTATGTACCCATAGTATTTCTATATAAAAATTATGAAAATAAAACTTTCTATTTCTTGTCCCCTGATTAGGGTGAATTCTACTACTTCCTTCTATAAAACCATATTGAATAAACTCAGCTGCAACTTCATCGTGATTATCACAAAATATAAATATATGGTTTACTCTCACAATAACTCTCTTTTAAGCTTACTATGTTTTAAAACTCTTAGTGTGCTGTACAATATTCTTCCTCTACAGCATACTTCATACTTTCAGGCTGTAAAAGAGAGTGTGTAACACTATAGATCTCATGCAACTTCTGGCGAATTTTCTCTATCGTTTGTTCTATCTCAGCTAAAGACTGATCTGTACTAAACACTATATGTGCAGAAAAAAACTTCTCTTTTGATGAAGGGTGTGTTAGATGTATATCATGTACAGATGCGATCTCTTCAAAAGAGAGCAGTAACTCTTTATACTTTTGTATATCTTCAGGGTTTGCATCCATCAAACTTAAAAAACTCTCTTTTAAAACACCAAAACTACTTTTTAATATATAAAGACCAAATGCAAAAGTGAGTAAAGGATCAATATAAGGTGTTTGTAGGTAAAGTGTCGCAATAGCTCCTAAAATCACACCTAAGGAGATAGCCGCATCTCCTAACATATGCAAGTATGCCGCTTTAAGGTTAAGATCTTCATGAGAATGAGAACAGTGATGATGTGTATGATCATCTGCGTGAGCATGGGCATGGTGGTGATGATGCAGATGATGATAATCTTTGAGTAAATATGCACTCAAACCATTGACAAACAAAGCAACACTAGCCACAACCATAACACTATACACTTCAACTTCTAAAGGGTTTAAAAAACGCATGCAAGCTTCATAAAGGACAATAAGCATAGTAAGTGTTAAAAAAAGACTATTGATAAATGCTGCCATCATCTCTGCACGCACATACCCAAAAGTCATCTTGGCATGTGCAGCTTTTGTAGCATAATAGATCGCTACTAAAGCGATAATAAGCGCTAAAACATCACTCAGATTATGCAGTGCATCTGTGATCAATGCTAAAGAGTTTGAGATCACTCCATAAAGCATCTCTAAAACAACTACCATACTGTTTAAAAGTGCTGTAAACAAAATCTTTTTTGATTTCATTGTATCTTCTTCCATCATTTTACCTTTTTATAGATGTTGTAATAAAATTTTTATGCCAATAGCTATAAGTACTATACCACCTAAAAGCTCTGCTTTACTCTCATACTTTGCATTACCTCTAGCTCCGATAGCTACACCAAAGTAACTCATTGCAAAAGTGATTCCACCTATGAGTACAAGGGAGATCATAGCAGGTAAAGAGAATAGATGAAGAGAAAACCCAGCCGCCATTGCATCTATACTTGTTGCAATAGCTAAAAAGAGTAATACTTTATTTGAAACCTTTGTGATCTCCTCTTCAGTATTTTCACCAAAAGATTCATAGATCATCTTTAAACCAATAACAACCAAGAGAATAAAAGCGATAATATAATCATACCCATTTGTATACTCTTGGATCCCTTTGCCTCCAAGATAACCTATAAACGGCATAAAAGCTTGAAAAAAACCAAATAGTAAACCAACTTTAAGTGCCATCATACGTCGATCTTGTTGTGAGGTTTTGATCCCTATGCCAATAGAGACTGCAAAAGCATCCATACTGAGAGCAAATGATAAAATAATTACCTCTAACATAAAGTTTTCCTATGATATTGTAAAGCCAAAAGCCCAAGTATAAAAAAGAGAACTGATACCACAACAAAAGGAGCGATAGGATCTATCTTATAGATCAAAGTGCTCACCATGGGACCCACTATCATCCCTACTCCCTGAGCCGCACTTACTGTACCTGCTGAGGCACCTTGTTCCTCTTTTTTGACTAAGTTTACTGCTAATGTCTGATATGCAGGAAAAAGCATTCCCATACCAAATGCACCTATACAAAACCCAAGTGTTAAAACAAATTGTGAATTCATCATAAAGACGATAACATATCCTAATACCCCTATAAAAGCACCATATTTTAGGAGTTTTGTTGCTTTGATATTTGTTTTTGAAACTATGATTTGAGAGATGATAAAAGCGATCCCCACACAAGCAAGTATATATCCTGTCATCTCTGCGGCTTGCAAAGAGTCCAAAGCAAATTTATCCATTACATAAAAGCCCATACACACTTGAGCAGTTACTATAGAGTACATAGTGATAAATGCTGCAAACATAGGAGTTCGTAAGCGCTCATCAAAGATCTTTAAAATAGGTGTTTTCTCTGTAGTTGCAGGCTTTTCATGAGGAAGTATTATATAAAGAGCTATAGTCGCAAGCAGAGGTAAAATAGCAAAAGTATATAAGGGAACACTCAGTCCAAAGTTTGCAAGATACCCACCTATTGGAGGACCTATGACCATACCTATACCACTACTTGCTGCTAACTTTGCAATATACCCTGTTCGTTTCTCTTTTTCAATATGATCAGCGATCAAAGCGTTTGATACTGGAGTTATAGCTGAATAAAAGGCACCTATACCACCTCTGGTAAGGATCAGCATAAACAGTGAGATCACTACAGCCGGAGGAGAGATCAGGGCACTGTCTATAAAAAGAGCCAAGATAAAATATGAGATAGACACCCCAGCTACACCAATAACCAAAATAGGTTTTCGCCCTACAATATCACTTTTTCTTCCCCAATATCTTGAAAGAATTACCCATAAAACACCTGCTATAGCCACAGTTAGACCTGCATGCCACTCTTGTAAGTGAAGCTCTCTTACAATAGGTCCAACAACTGCTAAAAAAGCCATCATAGCTGATATACATAAAACATTTATAAGCATTAAGATCTTAAGCTCTTTCATATTCAAACTCCTTAAAAAACATCACTACAAAAAACATCGTCAGAAGTGAAAAAAGAGATGAAGCGATGATCATTGTTTCATATCCAAAAACACCTGAGAGTGATACGCCACTGGCACTAGCTCCAACACTTATAAACATATAAATGGCAAACTGCAAAGCATTTTCTGCACTTGGATAACTCTCTATATGATCCATAATAAGAGCAGATATAATAGGCATTGATGCTCCATAACTTATAAAGACTGTTCCTATTGCTAAAGCATTTAAGATCATATTGGTATTGCCATGATATAAAGAAAGAAGCAGTAAAAAACCTACTACTTCTAAAAAAGAGACGCCGATTAAAACACTTTTTCTACTAAAACGCTTTAATAGCCATCCACTTACAATCGCACTTAATATTCCAAGTATACTCCCTATAACACCTTTTACAAAACCTATCTTTTCTAAATCCCAACCTTTATCTACAAGAAGTGGAATCAAAACTCCATTTGCTATAGACATACCAATAGGAAAGAGGATCAAAAAAGCAAGCCAGATCTTTTTGTTTTTTGTATTCCAAAATCTGTAAAAGATTTTCCAGCTAACAGCTTCATCTTTCGAAGCGATTTGCAAGGCACTCTCTTTATATAAAAAGACTTGAAAGAGTGTTATAGAACTAAGTAGAGCCAGCATATAGATGGTCATCTCCCAACCAACTTTTTCATATATACTAAGTGCTACACCAGCGCCAAGTACATAGCCCAAAATACCACCGATAGTCTTAAGTGTACCACCAAAACCCCTCTCTGATTTTTTTAATATTTTATAGGCAAACCCTTCAGTAGCTATATCTTGCGTAGCAGATAAAAGCCCGATTAAAACAAGTGAGAGAAAAATAATCTCTTTATCAGCAATAACATCAAAAAAACTAACGATAAAAATAGCTCCTATAAGCAAGCTTTGCACTATAAGTAAAAACTTCTTGTAGTATCCATCATTTTTTTGAATATAACGCTCTACCATAGGAGACCATAAGAACTTAAGTACCCACACCATGCTAAGTAGAGAAACAAAACCAAGTTGTTCGAGCGACATGCCACTTTTTCTCCAAATAGCTACAATAGCTACGGAAAAAAAAGCAAAGCCCACAAACTGGGTTGTATATAAGCTTCCAAGCAGAAAAATAGCTTGTTTTGTTAATTGAGATTTATGCATCTATGTGCCACTCTTTAATTCTTTGTTGTGCTGACCACATATTATAATATCGACCTTGTGTAGCTACTAACTCATCATGCGTACCTTGCTGGATCACTTTGCCTTCATCTACAACTAAGATCATATCTGCAGCTGCTATAGTGGAGAGTCTATGTGCTATTACAATAACTGTTTTATCTTCTACAAGTTTATCTATAGCACCTTGAACTGCTACTTCGCTCTCAGTATCAAGTGCGGCAGTTGGTTCATCGAGAATAACAATCGGAGCATTTTTTAAAATAGCTCTGGCAATACTGATACGTTGTCTCTCTCCTCCACTCAAGCTTCCACCAATATCACCTATTTGTGTATGATACCCATCAGGAAGCCTTGCAATAAACTCATGACAATAAGCACTTTTAGCGGCTTGTTTTACCTCTTCATCACTCGCACTTGGATCAGCCATACGGATATTGTTCATGATCGTATCATCAAAGAGATATACATCTTGAAACACGACAGAGATATTTTTCATAAGCTCTGTTTGTGTCATCTCTTTAATATCTACTCCACCAATCTTTACAGATCCTTTTTGTGGATCTGCATAACGCATGATCATTTTTGTTATCGTTGTTTTCCCACAACCGGAATGTCCTACAATAGCCGTCATTGCCTTGTTTTGCATATAAAAACTCATATCTTTTAAAGCGCTTTCATCTTGAGATTCATACGCAAAAGTAAGATCACTAAACTCTATATCAAATTGTTCAGTTACTGTTTTAAGTGGCTTTATAACTTCAAGGGTTGGTACTGCAAAAATAGACTTGATCCTTTTAAATGCTGAATCCATAAGATCAAACACAGAAACTATCCCTAAAAAGATATAAAGTGGCTCTGCAAGTTTTGAAACAACAAGAGTCGCCGCGGCAAGTACTACAAAAGAGAGAGTATCATCAAGTACAAAATAAGCTCCTACAAATACCATTGTAAGTACAATAATCTCAACTAAAACACCCATTAAAACAAAAGGCAATTGTCCTGAGTAAAGACCTTTTTGTTGTACTGTTTTTACTTCTTGAATAGAGTTTTGGAGTTTTTTAGCATTTACACCAACTTGATTAACTGCACGCAGTACTGGTAAACCTTGTATATACTCTACAAAATCAGCCTCAAGTTCTGCATTTACTTCGTTGAACTCTCTTTTTTCTTTTGCTGAACCTGTACGTTTCCATATGTATAAAGGGATAGTTAAAGGCAACATACAAAGCATTACAAGTGCAAGCCTATAATCTACAAAAAAAGTAACAATGATAATTGTGAGTGGTACGATTACTATTTGCAGAAGCATTGAAGCTACCATACCCATATGCAAAACCGATTCATCAACATTGCTAGAGAGTATAGAGTTTAACTCTCCCGTTTTATACTTAGAGAGTTGTTCTAGCGGCATCTCTCGTAGCGCAGTCCCTAGTCTTGTTCTTAGATCATGTGTTATATCTACCGTTCCGCCTGAGTAATCAAACTCGTGTCCTTTCCATTTTGCTACAAAAGAGATCGCACTAAATAAGAACATAACTCCCAGATAAAATAAAACATCATCTAATATAAAGTTTTGAGCAAACATACTTTGTAAAAGTGGGTAAAACATTGCAAATGCTAAACCTTGTGCTATAAAAGCGATTATAAAGTAGAGAAGACTTCTTTTAAATACACCTTCATTCTCTGCTGCTAACTCTAAACTTAGTTTATAAATCGTATAAAACGAAGAAAATTTTTGTTGGCTCATTGTACACCTCCATGACTATGCAGATCCCAATGTTGCGCTTTTTCATAGTTTGCCCATAGTTTTGCGTAAACTCCTTTATTTTCTAAAAGTTCTGCATGTTTTCCTCTCTCAGCTATCTCACCTTTATCGAAAACAACTATCTGATCTACATCTTTAATCGTTGAGAGTCTATGTGCTATAACAATCACGGTTTTATCTTTTGTAAGATTGGAGATCGCTTGAATGATCTGCTCTTCATTCTCAGGATCGGCAAAAGCTGTAGCTTCGTCTAAAACAACAATCGGGCTATTTCTTAAAATCGCTCTTGCTATTGTTATACGCTGTTTTTGTCCTCCAGAAAAACTAGCACCTCTCTCACCTGCTAGAGTTTCATAGCCTTTTGGCAGGCTCATAATAAAGTCATGAATCTGCGCTGCTTTTGCCGCTTCTATCATCGCCTCATCACTCGCATTTGGTGATGCCATTTTAATATTTGCGGCAACTGTATCATTAAATAAAAAAGTATCTTGAAAAACAAATGAAACCGTATCCATAAGTGTTTGTGTGTCAAACTCTTTTACATCGATATTACCTATCTTAATGCTTCCACTACTTACATCCCAAAATCTTGGTATAAGTTTTGCCACTGTACTTTTTCCTGCACCAGATGGTCCAACCAAAGCCGTTACAGTATTTGCTTTTACTTCAAAGTTGATCTCTTTTAGAGCGTACTCTTCACGCTGTTCATATCTGAAAAACACATCTTCAAAAACAATACTGCTATCGTTTGCACTTGCATGAGATTCATTTGTTTCAAGTGCAGGGATCTCGATAATCTCTTGGATCCTATGTGCTGCAGCACTTGATTTTTTGATAAAGTTACTCATCCACATAAGAGGCATAAGAGCATCTGCCATCCCTGTACTTACTAAAAGTGCCGCTATAAAATGGCTAAACTCCAAACTTCCTTGTGAAAGAAAAACCACACCGGCAATACTGATCGCTAAAAGAGTAGGCATAGGGCTTAAAACAGTCATAGAGATTCGAGCAGGTGTACTAGTTGCCGCCATCCAAGCTTTTAAATGTTTTCTGTAACGCTCTAAAGCTTCATTGTAGCGCTTAAATGAACTTGTTCCATCATCAAAAGTCCTTACAACTGGCATCGCTTGTACAAACTCAATCACTGCTTTATTGATCTCGCTTTGACTTTGCTCATAATTTTGTCTATGCGATACGGAGTCTTTCATAACAAAGTACATAACCATAGCACCTAGAACTAAGATGGCAATCGCTACAAAAGCAAGGCGATAATCAATCAGTAATAAAGCTATTAACGATGCTATAGGTGCAGCGTACGCTTTTCCTATCATAGGAGTTGTATCTGCTACAAAAGCGTGAAGGTTTTTTACATCTTCGAGTAAAACTTTTTTAAGTGTTCCAGTACCAAGTGTAATGATATGCCCTAAAGGGATCTGAGCCATATGTGTTGTTATTTGTGTTCTTAGAATCTGTTCTAATTTAAATGCTCCAAGATGTGAGATCACAAAAGAGTAAAACTTCGCTATAAAAGAGAAAATAGTGATACCAGCTAAAAGAAATAAGCCCTCTTTAAAAGAGAGAGTAAGACCTAAAAATTCCATTTTATCACTCTGTATAGCATCTATGAGATAAGCCAAGAAAACAAAACCAATAACACTTGCTACACCACTAAGTGCGGCAAGTGTTATGGCTGAATGTATATAAAGATTTACAGGAGACATGATAGCCCATAAACCCTGTTTTTGGTTTTTTTGCATCACCTGCTCCTTTTAGAATGTGTAGCGTGCGCCAACGCCAAAAGTTCTCGGTTCATTAAAACCGACTATCTGTAAACCAGCACGAGATCTAAAAGTATCTATATACTCCTCATCTGTGATATTTTTTGCATAAGTATATATATCAAAGTCATCTAACCTATATCCTAGACGCAAATTTGACAGCACTGCTCCATCTGCACGAACCATCTGATTATTTGCACCATCAAAAAAGTCTGTTTCACCTCTTGCATACAGATCAACTCTTCCATAAAGCCCCTCTTCATTCAGATAAGCGATACCTACATTTGCTGTATATCGAGGTGTATTTTCTATTCTTTTTCCATCATAGTTTGCTACACCTGTATCATAGTCATCATATTTAGCATCTATAAATCCAAGAGCTGCAGAGAGTTCAAAGTTTTCACCTAAAAAGTATGTTCCATCAAGTTCTATCCCTTGTGAATGTGCTTTTTTTGCATTATCTGTAAGCCAAGCAGTTCCATTCACAGTTCGATAAATATGTATATCTTCTATATCCATTCTAAATATAGAGCTATTGAAACGATAAGAATCTCCTGTCACTTTTATTCCAAACTCATAGTTTGTTGATTGTTGTGGTTCAAAACTATTCTCTTCACTTCCTCCACTCATGGCGTAAAAATTAAAACCTCCAGGCATATAGCCTTTAGAGATGGAAAAGAAAGTTGTTATATTTTCATTTTGTTTATAGGTTAGTGCAGCTTTGGGTAAAAAAGTGTTCCAAGTTTTTTGATCATTGTATATAAAGTCTGGATAAACTGTACTTCCCAAACTTGTATGCATAAGAGTGTCAATCTCTTTTTTAATCTTTTGGTATCTTCCTCCAAGAGTTAATTCAAAATTTTCAGCAAAAGGGAGCATTGTTTGTCCAAATGCCGCTTGTGTTTTACTTAGAGTTGTTCCATAAACATCCGATAAATATACATCTCCAAAATATGGCATCTCTTGTCCATATGGACCAACATCTTTCTCTTCATCATCTGCATAAATACCAAATACCCATTTCATATCATTGAACTTGCCTGAGAGTTTTATCTCTTGTGTCAACATATTTATATCTTGATAACCAAACATTCGTAATCCATCATACAAACCTTGATTTGACAAATAATCACCATCATAGTCAGCATCTAAGTCTGAGACTTTATGTGTCGTTGTAGATTCTAATTTTGCATTATCAAGCTCATATACAAGATGTAAGCTTTGTGATTGTACTGCACTTTCTTCATATGTTGGCATCTCAAAACTAGCCTGTTTTGCATCGTCTCTTTTAATATCATTGATTGGTGTAGTATTATCCATTACAGCTAAACCATCCATCCAATTTGTTTTTGAATAGTTGTCTGTAAGTGTAAGTCTGGCTGAAAACTGCTCAATTGGTTTAAAAAGAATAAAAGCACTTAGTTTCCTCTCTTTATCTTTATCAGCATCCCTTTGCATATCAGGGTAGTTATTTGTGATCCAACCATCATCTGCTGTGTATATACCATTAATTCCTGCATAAAGAGTATCATCTATTAAAGCTCCATTTGTATTAAATGTAGCTCGCATATAATTGTAGTTACCATACTCACCTGAAAGATTGCCCTTCCATTCATTTGATGGTGTTTTTGTGACAATATTAATCACCGCGCCAATAGCATCTTTACCATACAGTGTACCTTGAGGACCTCTAAGTACTTCAACTTGTGCAACATCTGCTAGCGATGGATCAAAGTCGTATCTGTCATAATAAGGTACACCATCAACATATATCACAACAGGATTACTACCTGTAAACATTGACGTATTTAGACCTCGAAAAGAGACTGCAACACCATTGTTCGAGCCACTTGTGATCATATTTGGAACCTCTTTGATTACATCATTGAGTGTTTTGATCCCTTTTTCTTGAAGGATCTCTTCATCAATCACCGTAATACTTTGTGGGACATCTTCAATTTTTTCATCTATTTTATTTGCTGAGACAGATACAGATTCAAGTTTATATGTATCTTGTGCAAGTAAACAATTACATGTAACAAATGCAAATAAAGCAGTTTTGAGTACACGATGTTCTTTAGGCATAGTCTTTCCTTGTGATTTTAGAATAAATAAAGCGTGATTCTAGTAAAATTGATACTAATTATCAATATATAAATATTGTTAAAAGGATTATCTTTAACGTTAGAGGGATTACATGAGTAAATTTTTATCGTCAAATGAGTTATGGGATCAAGTATATGAAAATATCTGTAATCCTCATAACCCTAGAGGGCAAAAGCATCTAAGTTTTCAAAAAGATTATGGAGAGATGCATATAGACCACTATAACACTGGCTTTGGGATCAGATATGCATCTATACGAGCTCTTTTTCAAGATGATATTGTCGCAGAAAATACAAACTCTCATGATTGTAATTTTTTATGCTTTAATACTGCAAATAATATTTATATGCAAGATGCTATAAAAAACCAAAAAGTAAAATGGATCTCAAATGTATGTTGGAGTGGACAACAGTTTGATGGACATAGATGCAATAGTATCTATCCAAAATCTCAAAATATCCAATTACACCATATAAGTTTTGATACAAGAATATTTCAAGAGATCATTGCAAACAATGAAAATTTTCATCAAACAAAGATCGTCTATCAAGGAGAATATATAGATGTCAATTTTAACAACTATATAAATATGCAGCAAAAAACACTTTTAAATGAATTACTTTATACCTCTAGTTTACATGGAAATAAACTTCAAGAGCTTTATTTAGAATCAAAACTGCTTGATCTTGTTTATACGAGTATAAATGCAGTAGATCTACAACAAAACAATCAAACCCAATACTTAAACAAAAAAGATATTGAGTGTTTATATAGAGCAAAAGAGATTCTTCTAGCTAATCTTTTAGAGCCACCCTCTTTAAAAGAACTTGCATATAAGTCTGCTATAAATGAATTTAAACTCAAAAAAGGTTTTAAAGAACTTTTTGGAACTACTGTCTATGGAATGCTTCAAGAGGTACGCCTTGAATATGCTAAAAAACTTTTATATACAAATGATATTAATGTGCAAGAAGCAGCTCACATGGTTGGGTATAAAAATTTAAGTCACTTTAGTAAGATCTTTAAAGAGCGTTATGGAAAACTACCTATTGAATTTAAAAAATATAGAGCACCTCTAAAAACTATGATTTAATGTTACTTATTAGATAAGAGAGGTGCCCTTAAAGTATTTAAATACTGTTTAGTGCTTGATCAAAATCTGCAATAATATCATCAATATGTTCTAATCCAACTGTAACACGAACCATATCAGGTGTCACACCTGCTTCTTTTTGCTCTGATGATGTTAATTGTCTATGTGTCATGGATGCTGGGTGAAGCACTCCTGTTCTAACATCTGCAACATGCACAACAATAGCAGCAAGTTTGAGTCCATTCATCACTTTCTCACCTTCTACTAAACCACCTTTTACACCAAAAGTTAGAACACCACTATTTCCTTTAAGATACTTTTTTGAAAGTTCATAGTCTTTATGCCCTTCAAGTCCAGGATAATTCACCCAGCTAACATTAGAGTGTGAACTTAAAAACTCAGCTAGTTTTTGTGCGTTTTCACAATGTCTTTGCATTCTTACATGTAAAGTTTCAACACCCATGTTTGTTAAAAAAGCATTCATAGGAGTTTGGTAGTTTCCTAGATCCCGTATCCACTGAACTCTAGCTTTTATTATGTACGCTAAATTTCCAAATTTTTCTGGATAAACAATTCCATGATAACTTGGATCAGGATTGACAAACTCTGGGAACTTATCTTGAGCATAATTAAAATTACCACCATCAATTATAACACCACCAACAGCCACTGCATGCCCATCAAGATATTTTGTAGAAGAATGAATAACAACGTTTGCTCCATGTTCTAAAGGTCGGCAAAGATACGGTGTAGCAAAAGTATTATCTACTATGAAAGGTACATTCATCTCTTTTGCCAAGCTTGAAAACTTCTCAAAATCAAGTATATCTAGTGCAGGATTTGCAATAGTTTCTCCAAACAGTGCTTTTGTATTTGGTTTAAAATATGTTTTTAGCTCTTCAAGTGATAAAGAAGCATCTACTAATGTTACTTCAATTCCCATCTTTTTGAGTGTATTAGTAAAGAGGGAAACCGTTCCACCATAAATCGCACCAATAGCAATAAAATGATCTCCGCTTGTACATACATTTGTAATAGCTACAGTAGAAGCACTTTGTCCAGAACTTACTGCAAGTGCAGCAACCCCACCTTCAAGTTGTGCCATTTTAGTCTCAAATGCATCACAAGTAGGATTTGAAATACGAGAATACATATGCCCTACCGCATTTAAATCAAAAAGATCAGCAACTTCTTTTGCAGTGTCATATTTATAAGTTGTACTTTGAATTATTGGAACTACTCTAGGCTCACCATTTTTAGGTTGGTATCCACCCTGGATAGCTAAGGTCTCTATATTTGTTGTTTTAATCATAAGTTTATCCTTGAATATTTTATTTTTTTAATGATTTAGTATTTTAAAACGATTTAAAGAATACTAAAGGGGGGGATGCACACCAGTTCTTCGAAATGCAAAAAAAGGGTTATAATATGGACATCTAGGGATATAGTGGTATATACGCGTGGCTAGTCTAGTTTTTAAATTAAAATAACAGTTACAATGGCAAGAACTTTGTTTAGATTGTATTAAATTTATAGATTCAAAGACTAAAAGCTCAGTCAATATTTCCTCATTTTCCTCTTTTTCATCACTTAATAATAGCTTAGCAAATAATAAACTCTGGACCTTAAAAACTTGCGAATGAAGTTTTTTTGCAACACTATGAGCCAGTATTGAAGAAAAAGTAAAGTATCTTTTTGCAAAACCTTTAGGTGATTTCAATGAAGTCCTCTATAATTTTTTTGGAAATTGTAGCATGTTTATTAAAAATCAGCATCTCGTTCACTTGAAGGCACTGACTCAATAGACACCTAAATTTTTATTTATGAAGAATCTAGCCAATCTGTAGTTTAGCCATTCGACACTTTTAGCATGTGCTTTAGTTCGTCTGACAAGATAAGCAATTTTATCTC
>Ga0193960_1000064_pt1 | contig 45064 bp, 38 predicted proteins | sample FB_3_MG_FD_140338 | JGI IMG/M metagenome (GOLD analysis project Ga0193960, IMG submission 140338) | Microbial mat bacterial communities from the Broadkill River, Lewes, Delaware, United States - FB_3_MG | ecosystem: Environmental > Aquatic > Freshwater > River > Microbial mats | place: USA... | reverse complement strand
AGTGTTTTATAAAGCGTCAGAGAGTGAAATATATTCAGTAGATTCATTTTCTGTAGAGGTATGCAAACTAGAGCGTTCTAGAAATTGCAATATTTATAATCATAAAGATATGAAAGGCTATAACGCTTCAAAGAAAAGATATTTTTATGGCTTTAAAGTTCATATGGTTGTATCTACAAATAATAAAGATCCTGTTCACTGTTATATCTCTTATGCTAATGAACATGATACCACCGCTGCAAAAAAATATTTACCAGCAATGAAAGCTAACACCACTGTCATTGGGGATAAAGGGTATGTCTCTAAAAAACTGGAGAGTTTTTTAAACAAACTTGGAATTTCACTGAGCGCTATACAGCGTTCTAATATGGGCAAAGATAAAGACTACTTTATGAAGCGTAAGCTTCGTAAAAAAGTTGAAACTGTATTTTCTATCATTACTGGTAGATTCGCAAACGTAATCAAAGCCACCTCTATTGATGGCTTTTTAACAAAACTCAAGTTGTTTATCACTGCTTATTCTATAGACTGTTTCTTGAATCTCTCTGATGAACAAAAACAACTAGCAATTTGAGTTTATTACTATTTAATCAAGCACATTATATACATATGAACTTAAAAAAACAAAAATAATTTACATATGAAAAATGAGAGAATTTAGTACATAATATGCAGTTTTTTTAAATATTATAGTGTGTGTTAAATATCATACATATAAATGTTTATTAATTGTTGAATGGGCATGAGTTAAAGTTCATATTTATGGGGTTTAAGTGTATAGGTGGATGGGGTAGAGGGATTCGAACCCCCGAATATCGGTACCAAAAACCGAGGCCTTACCGCTTGGCGATACCCCAATAGTAAATATTCAGTGTTATTAGTTGTCAATTGGTTGCGGAAGCAGGATTTGAACCTGCGACCTTCGGGTTATGAGCCCGACGAGCTACCGAACTGCTCTATTCCGCGATATTTGTGTTTACTTTGTGTTAAAATTTCGTTCACATACTGAAGTATGCTTCACTTCATTTTATAATGTATGGATGGGGTAGAGGGATTCGAACCCCCGAATATCGGTACCAAAAACCGAGGCCTTACCGCTTGGCGATACCCCAATATATTTACAAGAAAATTAAAAGATCATTTGGTTGCGGAAGCAGGATTTGAACCTGCGACCTTCGGGTTATGAGCCCGACGAGCTACCGAACTGCTCTATTCCGCGTTCTTTAAAAGCTCTTGCTACAAACAACTCTTTGTGTTTGTGGAGCGAAATTATAGGAAAAAATATTTCTAATGTCAAGGTAAGTATAGGAAAAAAATCAATTTTTTTTGATTTAGAGTATATTTATCCTATTTTTACTATAATCAAAACAAATTTTACGAATGAAAGAGGGTATATGACACCTACACAAAGAGTTCTTGAAGCGATAGAAGAGATTAAAAAAGGGAAAATGGTTATTATGATAGATGATGAAGACCGTGAAAACGAGGGAGACCTTGTTTATGCTTCAGCATTTTCTACACCCCAGCACGTTAACTTTATGGCTACGCATGCTAAGGGGCTTATTTGTGTAGCTGTCTCAAAGTCTATCGCTACGAGATTAGAACTCTATCCTATGGTAAGTTCTAATACCTCCTCTTATGAAACAGCCTTTACAGTTTCTGTAGATGCAAAAACGGCTGCTACAGGTATCTCTGCGGCAGAAAGAGACGATACGATCAAAATTTTAGCAAATCCTGTAAGTCATGCAGATGAGTTAGTAAAACCTGGACACATCTTTCCACTTATAGCAAAAGATGGTGGTACGCTTGTAAGAACGGGGCATACCGAAGGTTCAGTAGACCTATGTCGTTTAGCAGGTTTAAGTGAATCTGCAGTGATTTGTGAGATTATCAAAGAGGATGGCACTATGGCTCGCCGTGATGATCTTGATCTCTTTGGAGAGAAACATGATCTCAAAACAGTTTTTATCTCTGACCTAGTTGAGTATCGTTTGGCAAATGAGCGTCTTGTTAAAGAGTATGATATTGACAATATAGAATTTTTTGGAGTAAAGGTTAAACAGCATACTTTTATAGATCATGATGCTATCAAACATACCGCTATTGAGTTTTATAATGTTGGTGAGACAGCAAATGTACGTGTACACAATGTAGTGCCTGATAAGGAACTTTTACTCAATCAAGATAAATATAATAATCTTATTGAGTCGATAGAGTATCTCAAAAAAAACAGTGGAGTTTTGATCTTTATCAATAAACCAAAGCATAGTGATGATGCGACTATGAAAGAGTTTGGAATAGGGGCACAGATCCTACAATCTTTTGGGATTAAGAAGATGAATCTTATCACCTCTATGAAGCAGACAGACTTTGTAGGTCTTGGAGGTTTTGGTTTAGAGATCAATGAAGTGATCGTACTTTAAGACTTTTATGCGTATCTTTCTTTTTTTATGTTTGTGTTTGCTCCAGAGTCAAGCTGAGATGCTTACTCGTAGCAAGCTAGCTATGGGTACTCTAGTCTCTTTAAGTGTACCTGTAGAGAACAAAGAGCTATTGCAAAAAGGTTTTTTACTTCTTGAAGATCTAGAAAAAGCACTCTCTTCTTACCCTCCAAATGGTGCTATTTATCATCTTAATCGCAAAAAAACACTCACTCCTCTTGATCCATTTACGTATGAAGCTTTAGTGCTTTCAAAAAAGTACTATCTACAAACACAAGGCTATTTTGATATAACAATAGGAAGTATTACAAAAGATCTCTACCATTTTGGAGAGCAGGAAAAAGTGGTAGACAAACAAACACTCCAAAAAGCAAATATAGCATTTTTTGCTTTGCACTTTGAGAGAGATAAAGCTTTTTTAGAAGAGAATATAAGTGTAGATCTTGGTGGTATGGGCAAAGGTTTTAGTGTTGATAAAATCGCAACACTTTTTACAACAGAAAAGCTATCAAGAGGGATCATCTCATTGAGTGGAGATATACGTTGTATTGGCATTTGTACTTTAGGTATAGATGATCCATTCAAAGAGGGGATCATGGCAAGATTTACCACAAAACAAGAGATAACAGGAGTAAGTACAAGTGGCACTTACAGACGTTTTGTAAAAACAAAAGAGCATCATCATCTAATAGATCCAAAAGCAAAACAACAACAACAAGAGTTTCTCTCTATCACTTTGATAGCAACTCTACCAAATAGCGATCTAGATGCCTATGCAACCGCTGCAAGTGTTATGCCTAAAGAGATGGCATATCGTTTTTTAGATGAGAAAAATATAGCATATATCATTATGCAAAGTGATCATCGTATTGTACTATCTGCAAATCTAAAAGAGTTTGTAAAAAGTTTAGAGTTTATAGAGCAAGAGGGCAAATAAAAGTATAAAGCTAAGCATATACAAAAAGAAGCTTGCGATTTTGAGGTAGATAAAATATGTACTAAGATACAGTACTAAAAAAGGTGTGAAGATCTCTAAAAGTTGTATCACAAAGACAGCAACTATAAAGCTTATAACAGCTTGATGATCTTTAAATTTTGTAAAAGCCAAAAAGTGTAATAACACCATTGAGAGCAGAGCAAAAGCAAAAATATGGGGAAGTACTATTTTAAGAAGCCCTAAGGGGGTTTTAGAAGGAATATACTGCTTGGAATCACCCAGATAATAGCTAAGTGCATCGTGTGCATTAAAACCAATTTTGAGATCAAAAAGTAAAAAAGCACTGACTAAGAGTAAGAGCGTAAAAAGGCTAAAATAGATAATGGAAAGTTTATATGCCTTATGCAAAATAGAGTCTCTTAAGTGAAAATATGGCTACAAAAAATGCCATGATATGCCAAAGAATAGAGCCTACACAGTAGAGATAGATGAGATCTTGTGAAAAATAGTATGCAAAAGGGAGTACACTAAGAGTTACCAGCGCACTTATAAGTATTGCATTTACCATAAAAAGTGAAAACCTAGAAGCATTACATAAACGTATACAGATAGTTGAGAGAGTAAAAAGAAGCATCATGATAAAAAAGATCTCAGTATGCCAAAACTCTAAAAAAGAAGCTTCGCTGATAGGATCAATAAACGCTTCTTCATTACCATAAAGTGTAGAGAGGACTTTTTGCGGTAAAAGACCAAAGGTAGCTTGTTTTACAAAAAGATCACTGAGCAAATAAAGTATGCTAAAGAGCAAAAGTCCTGTAAGAGTAGGGCGCATTACTCTATCTTGTGTGAGATCTTTAAGGAGTGTAAAACGCATCTGGCTACTTTGTTAAAAGTGTTTTATAAAGAGCAAAAGCGATACGTGAACCTTGAGTGATGGAGCGTGCACTGAGTGTAGCACCTGTGATCGTATGAATATTTTCTCCTACACGAAGCTCTTTAGAAGTTTCTACTTCTTGAAACTGTTTTTTCCACTCACCGCTTGGAAGATACTCTAAAGGTTCGTTAAAAGCGATCATCTCTACTGTGCGTAATTTGTTTGTTTCTTTGTCTATGAGATAGAGAAATACACCATTTTTAGAACGGATATTTTTACTAAGTAATACTCCAAAAGCGATCACCTCCTCCCCTTTATAAGCACGGTAAATACGCATCACTTTATTGTCTAGCTGTGCTTTTGCTTCTTGTTGGATCTGCTGTACCTGTGATTCGGAAAGAATAAGGTTCTTTTTCTCGACTTTGGTGTCTGGATAATAACTTTGCATAATCTCTTTAGGATTAGCTAGAACTTGGGCATGAAGTACAGATGAAACTAGAAAAGAGAAAAGAAAAAAACGGAGGAATTGAGACATTATAAAGTACCTTATTAAAGAAATGATTTTGAAAATTTTATAGTAATTTTACTTTTTTTGTCAATATCCATTATCATAATAAGTATCATTTTAAATAAACCTTAAGAAAGGAGATGTTATTATTTCGATAATTAATATCATTATTAAAGGTTGTTCCGATGCAAAGCAAAAAAATTCTTTTAGGTTCACTAGCTGCTGCACTAGCTCTTAGTTTAGGTGTAAGTGGTTGTGGAAGTAGCAGTAGTTCAGATGATACAAATGATGTACCAACAGATAACTCTGGAGATTCTAGCTCAAATAAAACAACAGTACTTCGTACATATGCAACGATTGCAGAAAAGAACTATGAAGATGCTTTAGCAGATGCATTAGCTCTACAAAGTGCTATTGATGCTTTTGTTGCAGATCCAACAGAGGCAACATTTTCAGCAGCAAAAGAAGCATGGCTTCTCTCTCGTGAATCATACGGAACAACTGAAGTATTTCGTTTAAGTGCTGGTCCAATCGATGCAGAAGAGGGTTGGGTTCTTGATATGTATGGTGCACCAGAAGGGCAGATGAATGCGTGGCCACTTGATGAAAATATGATAGATTATACTATCGATGCTGATGGAAATACTACAAGTGGAAATATTATCGACACAGCAGGTACGTTTACACCAAATAGTGGTGAAGCAGTAGATACAACTAGCCTTACAAAAAGTACACTTGCAGCACTCAATGAAAATGGTGGAGAAGCAAATGTTGCATCTGGATACCATGCGATAGAGTTCTTACTTTGGGGACAAGATCAAGATTATGATTCATTTTACGCAGATACTGTAACAAACGGAGCTACAACTGCGGGTGAGCGCCCTTTAACTGATTTTACTTCAGCTGCAAATGCAGATCGTAGAAAAGCGTATCTCAGTGCAGCGGCAGAGTTGTTAGTAGAGGATCTACAAACAGTAACAGACGCATGGCAAAGTGAAAGTACAAATTGTAGTACTGGTGTTGGATGTTACCGTGCGGCACTCTTAGGTGAGTTAAGCGGTACGGATACTGATAAAAATATTGCTCCTGATGATGCACTCAAAACTATTTTTGGTGGAATGGGTAGATTTGTAAAGTCTGAACTTGCAAATGAGCGTATGGCTATTGCTGTTCTTCTTCCAAGTGAAGAGGATGAACATTCGTGTTTTTCTGATAACACACATCGTGATATAGAGACAAACTATAGAGGTTTTGTAAATGTGATCAAAGGGGAGTATAAAGGTGCAAGTGTAGGTGCAGGTTTTTACGAATATGTAGATGCAGACACAAAAGCTGAGCTTGATACTTATATAACTTCTATTGACTCAAGAGTTGCAGCTATTGATGCTGCTACAGAGACAGAACACTTTGATTATCAGATCAAAAGTGGAAGTTCACATCGTCAAAATATTGTAAATGCAAAAAATACTATGCGTGATCTGGGTGATGCAATGGTTGATGTAGCAGCGAATTATGGCATCTCTTTAAGTGAAGATGATGTAACAGATCCTGATGAAACACAAATCTAAAATATGCCGCAATATCTTTTATTTTTTTGTGTAGCAATACTCTTTTTAGGGTGTTCTACACAAGAATCTGAACAAAAAAAGGTGACAACACACCTGACACATGATATCTCTACAAAAGCTTTCTCCCATCCAGTACACCTTACAAATGATCAAGAAGACCTATTTATTTTAGGGCGCAGTTTTTTCCATATTCCATGGGTTGAAGCACCTTCTGCAACAACTGCACGTGATGGTTTAGGACCGCTCTTTAGTGCAAACACCTGTGTAAGCTGTCACCCAAACAACTCTGCAGGAAGACTTTATACAAAGGAGAAAGCCTTAGAGCGTTCTTTAGTGATTCGCTTAGCAAGTTCATACCAAAAAGATCTGCGTTACAATGAAGGTTTTCGCATAGAACCCACGTATGGTGGGCAACTTAGCGTCAATGGAACAAGTGATGTAGCGTATGAGGGTAATATTGTAGTTGAGTGGACAAAACATAAAGGGCATTTTGCAGATGGAGAGGACTATACACTTCACTCTGCAAAGTATAAACTCACAAATTTGCAGTATGGTGCATTACAAGAGGGTGCTAATGTCGCTCCTCGCCTTGCACTTCCTTTGGTTGGTCTAGGACTTTTAGAAGAGGTAAGTGAAGAGGAGATCTTAAAGTATGAAGATATCAATGATAGAGATGGTGATGGGATCTCGGGCAAAGCAAATAGAGTATTTTCTCCTGAGCACAACAAAACTATGCTAGGTCGCTTTGCTTATAAAGCAACTGCAGTTGATATAAAACACCAAAGTGCAAATGCCGCACATAACGATATGGGACTCTCTAATCCACTGTATCCATCTGAAAACTGTACCTCAAAACAAAAAGAGTGCAATGAAGCTTTAAAAGGGCGTCATGAGTTTGATCTTCCACAAGAGAGACTTGATGCAATAGCGCTCTACTTACGTTCAATGAAAGCTCCTGCTCCAAGAGAAAACGAAGCTTTTAAGGAGGGAAGAGAGATCTTTAAATCACTTGGCTGTGCAAAGTGTCATAGAGAGAGTTTTAAGACACAAAATGCTAAGATAATCTACCCTTATAGTGATCTTCTCTTACATGACATGGGATCAGAACTTGCCGATGGACATAGTGACTTCTTAGCTAGTGCAAATGAATTTCGTACAACACCTCTTTGGGGTTTAGGTTTACGAGAGAAGCTTACAGGATCACTAAACCTTTTACATGATGGACGTGCGCATAGTATTGAGGAAGCAATTTTGTGGCATGGTGGTGAAGCATCTAGCACAAAAAATGCATATAGACACTTAGAAAAAACACAAAGAGAGATGCTTTTAGCATTTTTAGAAGGCTTATGATGATGAAATATATATATTCAATTTTACTTGTACTGTTTTTTACAGGCTGTGGAGATGACAACAGTTATGATGGCGAAACAGGACTTATTGGAACTGTATCTGCTCAAAGTGCAAACTTAGATCAGTTATATACAGATGTCTACCAATACGATGCAAATCTTTCTTTAGTCAAACTCTCTGCTTTGTTAACAGATCTACAAACACTTCAGATACAACAAGATGCACAAACTCTAAATAGTGCGCAGGAGAGTTTTAAAGAGTTTATTCGTACACAAAAAAGGGTAGAAGCCTCTTTTATAGTTGATGAATTTAGTGATGAGTTTTTAGATACTCTAGGTTATATGGAATATTTTCATGTAGCAGATGATGGAGATCTTATAAGTGAACTTGATCGTATATTTGCAAATGATACAGTTTTGGAAAATGCACTGTATAAAAATGCAAATCAATCGATCACATCTTTAGAGTATACCCTCTTTGGTGCAGACGAAAACACGACACAGCTTTTAGAGAAATTTGATGCAAGACGTGCCCAAGCGGCATACTTAATGGCATCTCAAGTACAAACATATACACAGCAAATAGTTGCTTTTTACAATAGTGATACAAGTTTTACACAAGACCTTGATGTAACAACAGCCGCACTTATCAACCAGCTTATAGATAGTGCTTATAAACTTAAAGAGTGGCGTATCGGTGAAGCGGCTGGTTTTGTGTTAAAGTATGCTGGAAGCGTAGATCATAGACGTTTAGAGTATTACAAAAGTGCTTTTTCTCTTGATGCAATTGAAGAGATACTTTTAACACATCAACGTATTATGCAAAATGGTTTAAGTGAAATAGCCTCAGGAGCAAATGCAGCTGCCGAGGCACAAGCAGTAGAAGAGTCAATCGTTGCTGCACTTACTTTGTGTAATAGTTATGCATCTGGACTTGAAGAGAGTTTAGAGCTTCAAAAAACGCAAGATCTCTATAATGCAGTCAATCTTATACAGCAAAACTATACAGCACTGATAAGTTCTTTGAATTTTACACAAAAAATTATAGAGGCTGATGGAGACTAAAAATGGAGATGAGTAGTTACCTCTTTGATGGGCAGCAGAGGATCTATTGGGTCTATCTTGTAAGCTCATTTTTACTTGCTTCGTGTATGCTTTTTGTATATCCAAGGTTGCGTAACTACTTCTCTAAAGAGATATTTTGGCATGCTTCGGCATGTTTAGATTATCAATATTTTATAATGATAAGTATCATAAAGGCATTTTTAATTTTGCCATTGTTACTAGGGGCAAAAGATGTAAGTATCTGGATGAGTCAGCTTTTGCAAACATATTTTGGTTACTTTAGCCCTTTACGTTTTTCGTATGAGAGTGTAGTTTTTTTATACACAATAGCTCTCTTTGTTGTAGGTGATTTTACCCGTTACTGGCTACATCGTTTTTTACATACAGTACCATTTTTATGGAGGATCCATCGGGTACATCACTCTGCTGAAGTGTTGACACCGTTGACTTTTTATAGAGTGCACCCTTTGGAGAATATTCTCTTTGGTTTACGCCATGCAGTGAGTGCGGGAGTAGTGACAGCTATTTTTATCTACTTCTTTGGAGCAAAAATAGGGGTGATTGAGTTTTTTGGTGTGAATGGAATTGTTTTTATCTTTGGAGTGCTTGGAGCAAACTTGCGCCATTCACATATTCCTTTGCGTTATGGGGTGTTTGAGAAGATCTTTATCTCCCCTTATATGCACCAGTTGCACCATACAAAAGAGTTGAGTCACACCAATTATGGGGGAGTGCTCTCTTTGTGGGATCGTCTTTTTAAAAGTTACTATGTTGCAAAAACACAAAACTCTTTAGAGTTTGGTTTAAAAGGGGAAAACCCCCATCTAACTCTTATGGAGCTTTTTATAGAACCATTAAAATTTTATAATCAAAAGGAAAAAATAACAGCATGAAAAAAATAGCATTAAGTTTAACAGCAGCCGCAAGTCTTAGTTTTGGTATGAGTAATGAAGAGTTGGTAAAAGAGCTAGAACTTCTCAAGTCACAAATGCAAGAGATGAAAAAGTCTCAAGAAAGTATAGTAGATGAGATCGCTGCAGATACTTTTTTTGATGGAGAGGAATACGATAGCTTTAGTTCAATGGGAGGTGCGGCTTCAAAGGTTTATTACTCTAAAGATGCGCTAAGTATCGGTGGTTATGGTGAGTATACTTTCAAAAAATATAATGACTTTGCAAAATATGAAGATGGCACAAGTGATGCAACACGTAAAAAAAGTGAGTTTAATATTTTACGTTTTGTTCCCTATATAGGTTTTAAGTTCAACGACTGGATCGTTATGAATACAGAGATCGAATTTGAAGATGGGGGAGCAAGAAGTGATGGAGAAAAAAACTATAAATATGCGATAGTTGAGTTCTCTTATCTTGATTTTTTGATCGATAAAAGTTTTGTGTTACGTATTGGGCATGTACTCACCCCTATGGGGCTTATCAACCTGAACCATGAACCTGTTTCATTTTTAAGTGCAGATCGTCCTGCAGTTGAGAGTTTTATTATCCCCTCAACATGGCATGCAAATGGGATCTTGGCACATGGTCAAATAGACAATGTTGAGTATTATGCCGGAATTATTACCTCTCCAGATGCTGGTGGTTTTGTAGAGGGGCGTTTTATTCAGCAAGGAAAAACAGGGGCACGTGTTTTTAGTGATGACCTCTCGTTTGTAACACGTATCTCTTATGATGCTTTTGATGGTTTAAATGTTGGAGGTTCTTTTTTATACGGAACAGCAAGTGTAGCAGAAGAATCGCGTCCACAGATCACTACTGGATTGAGCTCAAATGCTTCTATGAATATCACTATGGCAGAGCTTCATGCTACTTATAAAAAAGAGGGTTGGAATATTCAAGCTCTTGCAGCGTATGGAAAACTTGGAGGAGACCTTGAAGAGTTGCGTACTGATCTTGCAGAAGAGATCTCTGAGAGTGTAAATGGTCAATATCTTAATGTTGGTTATAACATTATGCCGTATGTCGCAAAGAGTTCACATGCTCTTTATGCTTTTGCTGAGATCGAGCGTATAGATATGGATGCTTCTGATGATACAACATATAGTGGAAACCATCGCTTTTTAGAATATAGTGGAGGAGTGAGTTACTTTCCAGATCCAAAAGTGGTTGTAAAAGCTGAGTATAAAACGAGAGATTATGATTCAGAAGCAACTTATAAAGATGAGAACTCTATCAACCTCGCTTTAGGGTTTATTTTTTAAGGAGAGAAGATGAAAGTTTTAATGAGTGTAGCGGCGACATTTTCGCTTTTTCTTTTGAGTGCTTGTGGTGGAAGCAGTAGCAGTGATGAAGCAGTAACACTCAGTGAAGCAGAGATAGGGGAGATGCTTTTTCATGATACCAATCTCTCTTTACATAGAAATATCTCTTGTGCTACCTGTCATGATCCTGAGCACGCTTTTGTAGATGCACGTTTTAAAGAGGATGCAAGTGATCCAACCTATGGAGCTCTCTCTAGAGGAAGTGATGGCGTTGCTTTAGGTGGACGTAATGCACCAACTGCCTCTTATGCAGGTTTAGCGCCTGAGTTTTCTCAAGATGAAAGCGGTGTGTATACTGGTGGGCAGTTTCATGATGGACGCGCTGCAAGTGTGAAAGAACAAGCTAAAGGTCCTTTTATCGATTCTGCAGAGATGATGATGCCTGATGCACAAAGTGTTATAGAACGTATCAAAGAAAATAGTGAGTATGTAACAGCGATAGAAGCTATCTATGGTCAAGGCTATCTCAATGGTGAAGACACACAAGCCATTTATGATTCGATAGCTCAGATGATAGCAAAGTTTGAAAAAACAGAACTCTTTTCCCCTTTTGATTCAAAATACGATCTTTTCTTGGCATGTAAAGAGGCTGGAAATGGGGAAGGTTTTTGTTACGAAGATGGAAACTGGAGCATAGAAGAACAAGCAGGATATGCGCTTTTCTTCTCCAATAACAATACAAACTGTGTCTCTTGTCACACGCTTAATTCTCAAAGTGAAGCAAGTTCGAGAGAACTCTTTACAAACTATAAATATGAAAATATAGGTACACCACGCAATACACAAGCGCTTATAGCACGTGATGGCGATACGCAACACCTCGAAAAAGGGCTTGGTGGATTCTTAGAATCAGAAGGACTGATGGAAGATGCCTCTGAACATTATGGCAAGATCAAAGTTCCAACACTACGCAATATAGCAGTGAGCGCACCTTATATGAGTAATGGGGTTTTTCAAGAGCTTCGAACAGTACTCGCTTTTTATGATCATATGGCAGGGCAGGGGGGACATCCCATCAATCCTGAGACAGGTCAAGCATGGCAAAGTAATGATTATAATGCAACGATAAACAATGAACTTTTACGTGCTACACGTGAGTTGACAGATGATAAGATCAGAAATCTTGAAGCATTTTTACGCACACTTACAGATGCGCGTTATGAGGATCTTTTAGAACCTCTTGCACCTTAAGGGGTGCCAAAAACTATAGGCAGATAAACTGTTGTTGCCCGTTTGGGTTGAGGAAGTATCTGCCCTTGTAGAGCATCTATAGTATCAAGTGCTGCTTGATCTAAGATCTCTTTTCCAGATGATTTAACGATACTTCTTTGTAGTAGTTTTCCCTCTTTAGAGATCTTTAAAGCGATCTCAACTCTCCCACTCCATCTTCTTCTTTGCGCTATAGGTGGGTAGTGAAGATTCTTTAAAGCCATATCACGAATAATAGAAAAGTTAGTTTGTATAAACTCCTGAGACTCTTGTTGGTGTAAGATCTGTTCTTCTTGGGCTTTTTGTAAGAGTGATTTTTTTTGTGGGCTATGTGAGGTTTGTGTGCCCATTTCAGATTTTGGTTCAGGTTTTGGCTCAGGTTTTGGTTCAGGTTTTGGCTCAGGTTTTGGCTCAGGTTTTGGTTCAGGTTTTGGTTCAGGTTTTGGTTCAGATTTTGGTTCAGATTTTGGTTCAGGTTTTGGTTCAGGTTTTGGTTCAGGTTTTGGTTCAGGTTTTGGTTCAGGTTTTGGTTCAGGTTTTGGTTCAGGTTTTGGTTCAGATTTTGGTTCAGATTTTGGTTCAGATTTTGGTTCAGCCTCCAAAGCCTCATGGGTATGTAAAAAAGTTATTGGGATCGCTAGTATTTTGCTCTTCTCCTTTTTATCTTCCACAGGAAAGAGAAATAAGGCACTCAATATTAGAGCGTGAAGTAAAATAGAAAAAAGAAAAGATATTAGACTCTGTTTGAGAAAAGTTTTTTTTGCCATCTATGTTGTCTATACTCACATTTAAAATTAAAATGTAAGTATAGCAGGCTACTTCTGAACAACCATTGAGATCTTCTCTATCTCTCTTGCTTTGAGAAGATCAACAATATGGATAAAATCTTCATATTGTGAATGTTTGTCTGCACTTATTGCGACAAGGTCCTCTGTTGTTATCGTATCTAAGACTTCACTGAGCTTCTCTTTAGAGACCTCTTTTTCATTAATGAAAAACTTTTTTTCTTTACTTATGACAATATCAAAACGTTTTGGTTCAAGTTTTGTTTGAGAAACACTCTCTTGAGGCAAAGCAATCTCTATTTTGCCTAAAGCGATAAAAGAGGAGACTGTAAGTACAATCGCCAAAAGTACGAGCATGACATCGATGAGAGGGACAACATTGATCCCCTCTACACGTTTAAGCGATCTCATCTTCATACTCACTTATTTTAAGGTCTACTTTGCGTAAAAAGCCACCATAGACGATAGTAGAAGGGATCGCAACTAAAAGTCCTGCCGCAGTTACTTTAAGTGCAAGAGCAAGCCCGACAATCACTTTGGATGTATCAAGAGCACCTCCACTCATACCGATCTCATAAAAAACAACCATGATACCGCCAACAGTTCCTAAAAGTCCAACATAGGGTGCATTTGAACCTATAAGAGAGATAGGTGTCAGGTTTTTTGTAGCTGCTCTTTCAAGAGCATTTTTGGTTTTGTAGTTTTGAATCTGTATATTTTTAAAAAAAATAAGCCGTTCAATCGCAAAAGCAACAACGATAATACTCATAAAAAGTAAGATGCCAAGGGTTCCATAATCTACTAAAAGTTTAATATCTTCCATTGTTATATTCCTAGTTAATTTTGATATTCGTTATTATAAAATAGAGGAGCTTAAGATACTATTATAGTAATTTTAATAATCGTTATTAAAAAAAAGTCTACTTTAAGTAAATATAACCTATGATCTCAGATGCTATAATAAAGAAAAAAGGAGCAAACATGTTAAGTGAAAACTTACTGCAAAAATTAAATACACAGGTGAATATAGAGTTTTTCTCTTCAAATTTCTACTTACAACTTAGTGCATGGTGTGATCATCAAGGCTTAAGTGGTTCTGCAAAGTTCTTAAAAGCACATGCAAATGAAGAGATGGAACATATGCATAAGATCTTTGATTATATTCAAGATACGGGGGCTTTGCCACTCTTAGGTGCGATCGAGAAGCCAGAGATGAATGTGGCTACACTCAAAGATGTTTTTGAACAAACATACAAACATGAAAAGTTTATAACAAGTTGTATTAATGAGCTTGTAGATATCACTTTACAAGAGAAAGATTACTCAACATTCAACTTCTTACAGTGGTATGTAGCTGAACAACATGAAGAGGAGAAGCTTTTTAAATCGATCTTAGACAAGATAGATATTATTGGGCTTGATGGTCGTGGTCTTTTTATGGTAGATAGAGAGATCGGTAATCTTGCAATGATGCACCAAAACTAAGTTTTGGCGCAACACTTTTTATATTTTTTCCCACTTCCACAAGGGCAGGGGATATTACGCTCAATTTTGGTGTTATAGAGAGTTCCCTCTTTATAGTACCAAACTCCCTCTTCACATACAAAAAAACTTTTTTCATGTTGCATTGCAATGGTAGCATTCTCTTTATAATAGGCTTTAAACTCTACGCATGTATCAAAAGCCTCAATGATCTCTAATTGAAGCCATGTTACATTTTTAGCATACTCTTGTATAAGTTCTCTATCGCCATAATCAGCATCTCCCAAAACATAAGCGCTATAGCGGCTTCGCATAAGTTCTAAAGGGCTTTGAGGTTTTTTTTGATCTTTTAAAAAGGGTTCACAACATTGTGAAAAATCTTCTTTACTATGACAATAACAGAGCATTTTTTTAACTTTTTTGTCACATTTTACCATAGTAATGGTATATTTAACAGATTATTTTTGTGCTTGCAACTTTTTTACAACAGGTACTGAGCTACACAAAAACTAGTAATAATACTAAGAAGGGTTCCGTAGCCTACTACTGAATTGCTTAAACGTGGAGCAAGATTCCACATAGAAGCTAAGATCCCTGCTGTGATCATAGGTCCCATGGAAGCCTCCATAATAGAGATATCCCATGCAAGGCTCTCATCTCCAAAGAAAAAACGAAGTATAAAAGCTACAAAAGGAGCAAATATTAAAATACTAAAGAGTGCTAGAGCAAAAGGTTTGCGATCGTGCTTATGGAGTGTAAACTTTAGCTGTAAACCTACAGAGATCAGTGCAAGTGGTACAGTTGTCGCTGCAAAAGAGTCTAGGACACTTATAAAAAGAGGAGGGAGTTCATTTCCCATAAGCAAAAGGGCTATAAGTAAGCTTATAAAAGGGGGAAAAGTGAAAATTTTACGCAGTACTGCTTGTATGTTTAAGAGTTTATGACCTGAATAATACGCAGCTACAAAAGTTCCATAAAGGGAAAAAGCGATAAAAGTCCCAAGTTGGTCATACATTAAGATGTAGCGAAGAGATTGATCTCCAAAATATGCCTGAATAAGAGGAATACCTAAAAAAGAGGTGTTTGCAAGAACACCAACAAGAAGTAAAGAGCCTTTTACTTCTCTTGTAAAGTTTAGGTAACGGCTGAGGAGTAAAATAAACACTACACTTGCGAACATAACACTCCAAGCAATGCCTACTGGAACAAGCGTTTGGAGTGAAAATGTAAGCTTTGGGATCTCTATGAGTGCGATTGAGGGTAAAGAGATATAGAGAATAAAACGGTTGAGTATAAAGGGGGTCTCTTCTGGCAAAGCTTTTGTTTTTTGAAGAATATATCCTAAGCAGAGGGCAGTAAAAATGAGTGCAAAGTTTTCCATATTGTCTCTTATCAATTTTGATGCGAAAGTATATACTTTTTTTCTTTACTCTCTTTTTGTTTCGTTGAAAAGTACAACATAGTAATTTTATGAAGACAATTATAAGGAAAATTTGTTGATAATATGTTATTGTTATAATCAGTTTATAGTTTATTTAAAACAAAAGAGTAGGAAAAAAGAGTGCAAAATTTAAATCTATCACATAAAAAAGTATTTTTGTTAATCATAGCAGTTGTTGTTTTCTCTTTTGCTCTTTTTGCATTTATATTTCATAGTTTTCAAAAAGAGCGTCTTGAAGAGATCCAAACTACCTATTTTTCTAAAGTAAAAAACTCCTTTGAACTTAATAAACAAAAACATCTGCAAGAGCATTACATAGAAGAGATGCAAAACTTTATAAATCCTCAAGTGATTGAGATGTTGTATAATGGGCAGAGAGAAAAACTACTGCAATACACACAAACAAAATTTAAAAAACTTCAAGCAAATGATAAATATCTGCATCTCTTTCACTTTCATCTTGCAGATGGAAGATCGTTTTTACGCGTACATGAACCTAAAACATACGGTGATACAATCGCTTCGCATCGAGAGTTAGTGAAGTATATTCATAAGTATCATAAGCAAGTAAGCGGTTTTGAACTTGGAATAACAGGTTTTTACTATCGAAATCTTTTGCCTTTGTTTCATAAGGGCAAATATATTGGTGCATTAGAGTTGGGTGTAAGCCCCCAAAAGGTTTTAGACTATGTTATCTCTTTTAATCAGGTTGAGGGGAAAATAAACTTTAGCGATCCCAAACTTAGTACTGATTTTGGGGACTTTTCTAATATAAAAAGTACACTTTTAGAAGAGATACTCAAAAAGAAACTCTCAAGAGTGCAGTATATCTCTCTAGAAAATGAACATTATGCACTCTACTCCTTTAAGATCCTCTCTCATAGCCAAAAAGAGCTTGGAGAATTTATATTTTTACAAAATCTTGAACAGTACTACGAGGGGTATTTCAAAACTCTTATTAAGATGAGTATACTTTTTTTCTCTTTTGCACTCTTTTTTATCTTTTTTATCTTTATTTTACTGCGCCGTTCAACCCAACAAAGTGATGCTTTGCACGCTCGTGTAAGCTCTATTTTAAATGCGCAAAAAAACTTAGTGATCGTATCGCACAAAGGGCGCTCTATCTTAGAGTGCAATCAAGCTTTTTTAGATTTTGTCAACTTTGCATCTTTGCAAGAGTTTAGAGAACATTATGAGTGTGTTTGTGATCTCTTTATAGAAGAAGACGCATATCTACACAAGTTTGTAGGGGAACAGAGTTGGATAGAGTTTATTCTCTCAAACCCTAAACAAATGCACCTTGTAAAGATGAAAAACAAAGATCAGGATGCCATCTTTCATATAAGCGTAGAGTATCTCTCCAAAGAGAATCAAGATGAAGTGGTTGTGACCTTTGAAGATATTACAGAACAGATCTTGATCCAAAGAAGACTTGAAGAGGAGAGAGACCTTTTTTCAAGTGGACCTGTAGTAACGATAGAGTGGTCACCAAAAGAGAATTGGCCTGTGCTTTATGTTTCAAAAAATGTTGCAGATGTGCTTGGTTTCTCCCCATTTGAGATGTATGAAAATAGCTTTGTTTTTGCACACCATATTCATCCTGATGATATTGATCGTGTCAATGAAGAGGTGTCTCATTATATCGAGACACAGACTGCGCGTTATGAGCAGTCGTATCGTTTGCGTATGAAAAATGGGGAGTATCGATGGATCTATGATTTTAACTACCTCTCTTATGATACAGCTGGAAAATTGCAAAAAATTCGGGGCTATCTTTTTGATCAAACACATCTTAAAGAGGTGGAAGCTTCTTATGCTTTAGAACAAGAACGTTTAGCAAGAATTATAGATGGAACGAATGTTGGAACATGGGAGTGGAACATTCAGACAGGAGAGATCCTCTTTAATGACAAATGGGCACAGAACATAGGGTATAGTCTTGAAGAGATCACACCAACAACGGTAGAGACATGGAAGCGTTTTGCCCATCCTCAAGATATACAAAAATCGCAAAGTGTTTTACAAGAGTGTATAGAGGGACAAAGAGAATTTTATGATGCAAAGATACGAATGCTTCATAAAGATGGAAGGTATGTATGGATACATGATCGTGGTAAAGTAACACAATATGATACAGATGGCAAAGCCCTCATAATGTCAGGGACTCATAGTAATATTGACCAAGAGGAGAAACTCAAAGAAGAGATCAAACGCAACGAAGAGATGTTGCAAGAGCTTTTTGAAAATATGGGCAATGGAGTTGCTATCTATGAGGCTTATAATGGAGGGGAAGATTTTATCTTTAAAGATGTAAACAAAGCATCTTTAGAGATGGAGAGACTACAACGAGAAGATATTGTAGGTAAAAAACTCAGTGTGCTTTTCCCTGCTGCTATTGATATGGGACTTTTGGATGTTTTAAAAGAGGTGTATGTAAGTTCTAAAGCAAAAAAACTTCCTGTAAGCCTCTATAACGACGGTAGAATTAGTGCGTATCGTGAAAACTTTGTATATAAGATCTCAAGTGGTGAGCTTGTTGTGATCTATACAGATATGACAGATCAGATGCAAGCCAGAGAGAAGCTTGAACAACTCAATACAGAGCTTCAAAAAGCAAATGAGGCAAAGAGTCAATTTTTAGCAAATATGTCGCATGAGATCCGTACCCCTATGAATGCTATCATAGGTTTGAGTGAACTCTTACAAGATACTGCGCTAGATCACAAACAAAAAGAGTTTTTAGAAAAGATCTATGGCTCTTCAAAAATGCTTTTAGCGATTATCAACGATATTTTAGATTTCTCCAAACTTGAAGCCAATAAACTTGAACTTGAATTACTTGAGTTTCCTTTAGAAGATCTTCTGGGGCAGTTACGTACACTTTTTTCTAGTAGATCTACGCATCAAGGAATAGAGCTCTATTTTCATCAAAAGAATGATCTTCCAGTAGTAGTTTTAGGGGATCAGTTACGCCTTGAACAGGTACTTACAAACCTTCTAAGCAATGCTTTGAAGTTTACGCATGAGGGGATGGTCATCTTTACCATAGAGCTCAAAGAGAGATATAGTCAAGATCGTGCGCGTATCGGCTTTAGTGTTGAAGATAGTGGAATAGGGATGAGTCCACAAGAACAGGAAAAACTCTTTGAAGCTTTCTCGCAAGCAGACAGCTCTACCACTAGAAAGTATGGTGGTACAGGGCTTGGTCTTATGATTGCTGCTAAAATAGTTGAAGCGTATGGCTCAAAGATCAATGTACAAAGTGTAAAAGGTAAAGGGAGCTGCTTTTCTTTTGAGATAGATATGGATGTTTTTTCATGGGAAGAGGCAAAAAACAGTGAACATAGAGATCTACACCGCATTTTAGTGGTAGATGATCAAGAGATCTCACGTACGATTATGAAAGATATGCTTGATCATTTTGAATATGGGTGGGAAGAAGCAAAAGATGGTTTAGAAGCTATAGAGAAGATCCAAAAGGCACAAAAAGAGGGAAGAGCGTTTGATTATCTTGTGCTTGATTGGCACATGCCACACTTAGATGGCGTAGCTACACTCAAAAAGCTTCAGACACTTAGGCTACAAAAGCCTATACAAACTATGATGATCTCTGCGTATGAAGCCAAAGAGCTTGATCTTCAAGCACTTGGAGTTGACCATTTTCTTGCAAAACCAATCACCTTACAGAGCTTTTATAAGGCACTTCAAGAGCTCAAAGGTGAGGTACTAAGAGGTTCAAAACAAAGAAGTGTAGCGATAGAGATTCCAGATTTGAGAGATAAAACGATTTTGCTTGTTGAAGATAATGAGATCAATCAAGAGGTTGCTTCTATGATGCTTGAAAAAACAGGTGCAAAAGTTTTAATAGCACAAAATGGCAGGGAAGCTATCGAGCTGTTTGAACAAGAGGCAAAAGAGTTATGTTTAGTACTGATGGATCTGCAAATGCCTGTTATGAGTGGTTATGAAGCAACAAAAGAGATCCGAAAGAGCGATACAGAGATCCCGATACTCGCTTTAAGTGCAGCGGCTATGATAGAAGATAAACAAAAAGTACTCTCTTGGGGTATGAATGATCATTTAGCAAAACCTATAGAGAGTGCGCAACTTTATCAAAAACTTACACACTATTGTAAAGCAGAGATCTTGACACAGGAGCAGATAATGTCTCAGGAGAAAAAACTTGAAGTTTTAAACGAAAGCTACCTTGAAAGTACCATCAGTTCGCCAGAGTTACAAGAGAAGCTTTTATCAAAACTTTTAAAACAACTTCAAGAGGAGTTTAACGCTTTAGATAAACTTCTTACAACAGATCTAAAGCAAGCACAAGAGAAGGTTCACACACTCAAAGGAATTAGTGGAAATCTTGGAGCTGAAAGGCTCTCCCATTTGAGCACACAAATAGATCTGATGCTCAAAGAGGAACAAACGATCTCAGAAACTAAAGCAAGAGAGTTACAAGAGGCTATAGAGGAGCTTCAAGAACTTTTAATGGGTAGAACAGAGCTTTTGGCTCAAAAAGATCAAAAACTTTTGGATTTGGCAGAATTTCAAGCTCTTTTAGAAGAGATCTTAGAAAAACTAGAAGCAAATACGATTCTCTCCGATGAAGAGCAGGAGATAATGTTGTATAATATAAAAAACTCCCTCCAAGAGGATCGTTACAGATCTTTGCAAGAGGCTCTTGATGAGTTGGAGTTTGATGATGCTATCGAAATTTTAGAGGAATATTTACATGGCTGAGAAACAAGAGAAACGTTTACGAATTTTAGTAGTGGATGATGAGACTATCAACTTACACCTTGTATCGGATCTTTTACAATCACATTATGATGTAAGTGTGGCAAGAAGCGGTGAAAAAGCCTTAAGTATTTTTGAAAAAGTAAAACCGCATCTTGTTCTTTTAGATATTAATATGCCCCAAATGGATGGTTTTGAAGTAGCCTCAAAGATGTTGCAACTTAGTGACTTTAAAGATGTGCCTATTTTGTTTTTAAGTGCAGATACCAGTGTAGATTATATCTCTAAAGGTTTTGAGATAGGAGCAGTTGATTATATCACTAAACCTATAGAGGCAAAACCATTTTTACTAAAAATTGGACTTTGGGAAAAGCTTGTACGCAAAAGTATTGAAAATGAGGAGAAACAGCAGCTTTTAAACGAGTATAAAAATACGGTTGATCGAAGTGCTATTGTCTCAAAAACAGATAAACATGGACGTATCACTTATGTAAATGATCGCTTTTGTGAGATCTCTGGCTACAAACGTGAGGAGCTTTTGGGAAAACCTCACTCTATTGTACGTCATGAAGATATGCGCTCAGAGATATTTGAAGAGCTTTGGGAGACAATACAAGCAAAAAAACCGTGGTTTGGAGTGGTGAAAAACCGTACAAAAAATGGGCAGGCTTATTTTGTAGATACTGTGATTAACCCTATTGTCGATGCAGATGGAGAGATCATTGAGTATATTGGAGTACGTCATGATATTACCGAACTTGAAGAATATAAAGAGATCCTCAAAGATGAACTCAATAATACAAGTAAAAGTTATCAAGAAAATGTTAATTATATGGTTCAATACGAAGCGGCTATAAACAGTGTCAATGCGATTGTCAAAACAGATATTAATAACATCATCACTTTTGCAAATACAAAATTTTGTGAGCTGAGTGCTTATTCGCTAGAAGACCTCATAGGGATGGAGTGTTCTGTTTTACGAGATAAAGAGCATCATGACAAAAAAGATTGTGAAGAGATAAAAAAACAGCTTCGGGCAAAAAAGAGTTTGTATAAGATCTTAAAAAATAGAACAAAAGAGGGTGTACTGTTTTATATGGGTACATTTTTTTACCCTATTTTAGATATTAATAATCAACCTATCGAGTATTTGCAAGTGATGCATGATATCACAGAGATTATTGAACTCAATCAAGAGATCGTAGATACTCAAAAAGAGATCGTATTTACTATGGGAGCGATTGGAGAGACTCGCTCTAAAGAGACAGGACTTCATGTAAAAAGAGTTGCAGAATACTCTTATCTACTTGCAAAACTCTCAGGGCTTGATGAAAAACATGCACAAAGAATTAAACAAGCTTCCCCTATGCATGATATAGGAAAAGTGGGGATTGCAGACTCTATTCTTAACAAACCAGGAACACTTACACAAAGTGAGTTTGAGATCATGAAAACACATGCTGAACTTGGTTATGAGATGCTAAAGTACTCAAAAAGAGAGATCTTACAAACGGCCGCTACGATCGCTTACACCCATCATGAAAAATATAATGGAAAAGGCTATCCAAATGCACTTATAGCTGAAGAGATCCCGATAGAGGGGCGTATTACGGCTATAGCAGATGTTTTTGATGCATTAGGACATGATAGGTGCTATAAAAAAGCGTGGGAGTTAGATCGAATATTAGCTCTGTTTAACGAGGAGCGAGGGGAACATTTTGATCCAAAACTGATTGACCTTTTTATGGAGAATCTAGAACAGTTTTTAAAGATACGTGATACAATGGAAGATAAGAATGCAGATGAGCGAGAGATGAAGTGATAGAACATTACCCAAGTATATATGAAGTTGCTACTAAAAATGTTGTGAGTATTGCAGCAGAACAAAGTCTGCAAGATGCTATAGAGAAGATGCAAAGACATAATATCAGAGATATCATCGTGAGATCTGATAAAAGTTATAAGATCCTCACAACACCACAACTTTTTGCATTTGAGATAGATACGCTTCCTTTGAGTACCCCTCTTGTAGAACTTGACCTTTTAGATATTGTGACTATTGACAAAGATGCCTCTTTATTGGATGCTTTTGAGCTTATTCGCAATGATACAGAATATCTTTGTGTTCTCTCTGAAGAGGAGCTTGTAGGGATTGTGAGTTATTCAGACCTTATGCTGTACCTTGAACCTGAACTTCTTGCACAAAAACAGCTGGTAGGCGATATTTTATACACAGCAGATCTTTTAGTTGTTGATGCACAAATAGAGCTTAAAACACTCTTTAGCAAACTGATTGAAACAAAGCACAAATGTGCTATAGTAGAAGGGGAAGGTAGAAGGGGGATCATCACCCAAAAAGATCTTTTAGAGGTGCTGCAAAAGAGAGAAAACTATACAAAAAAAGCATCGGATGCGATGAGTGATCCACTTGAGTATGTTGATGTTAGTACAAGCATAGCAGATGCTCTTGCCTTTGCAAGAGCGAAAAACTTTAAAAGGGTTGTAGTACAAAATGCAGGTGAGATCGTAGGTGTACTTGAGCAAAAAGACCTTGTCAATACCTATTACAATCAATGGTATAAGATCTTAAAAGAACATGAAAAAGAGCTCAAAAAAAACAATGAGATCTTACAACATGAGAGAGATCTTTTTGTCGGTGGACCTGTAATGATTATGGAGATGCAGGCACAAAAAGGGTGGCCTCTTTCTTTTATCTCTAAAAATGTACACCATATTTTAGGTTATTCTCAAGAGGAGATGCAAAGTGATGATTTTTTCTATGAAAATATCATACATCCCGAAGATCTTGTAAAGGTAAAAAACACTCTTGCAACGCAAACGCAAAAAAGAGTTGAGAGTTTTGAACAATCGTATAGAGTGTTACGTAAAGATAATGTCTATCGTTGGTTTTATGACTTTACAAAACTTGAATACAACGAAGAGGGTTCTCTTAGTTCTATTCGTGGTTATCTTTTTGATCAAACACATCTCAAAGAGATCCAAGAGGAGATCAGTAGTGCTAAAAGCTCTTTTTTAGCAAATATGTCTCATGAGATTAGAACACCAATGAATGGGATCTTGGGGCTGAGTGGTTTGTTACTTGAGACTCCTTTGCAAACAAAACAAGAGGAGATGGTAAAACATCTTCAAAAATCTGCAAAGATGCTTTTAGAGATTGTCAACGATATTTTAGACTACTCTAAAATAGAAGCGCATAAACTTGTTTTAATGCCTCAGGCAACAGATTTTAAACATATGATGCAACATCTCAAAACGCTTTTTCTCTCTCAGGCTAATGACAAAGAGATAGAGCTTGTTTTTGAACTTGATGAGGCTATTCCCGAGTTTATAAAAATAGATGAACTTCGTTTTGTGCAGGTACTGAGTAATCTTTTGAGTAATGCTTTGAAGTTTACGCAAGAGGGAAAAGTTGTACTGCAAGCTTCACTCAAACAAAAGCTAGAAGATGAAAATATTCTCTTGCACTTCTCTCTTAAAGACAGTGGTATAGGGATCTCTAAAAAGCAACTCGATACGCTCTTTACCCCTTTTACACAAGCTGATCCTATTATAGAGAGAAGTCATGGAGGCTCAGGTTTGGGGCTTGTAATCTCACAAAATATCTTATATGAGATGGATTCTGATCTTTGTGTAGAGAGCCAAACAGGAGAGGGAACGCATTTCTTTTTTGATCTGCAAGTACAAAAAGCAATACAAGCAGAGCTTCTAAACGACAAGAGAACAACAAAAAATGAGGAGCCTGATACAAAAGTACTGCTTCCTGATTATATGGGCTATTCTGTCTTACTTGTAGAGGATAATGAGATCAATCAAGAACTTGCTAAGATGATGCTTCACCGCTCTGGGATCGATGTGTCGGTTGCAAATAACGGGGAGGAAGCGATTAGCCTTTATGAAGCAAATCCACAAAAATATACACTGATCCTCATGGACTTACAGATGCCGGTTATGGATGGATATAAAGCGACCAAACTCTTGCGAGAAAGAGGTGCACAGATGCCTATAATCGCATTAACTGCTGCAGCAATGAGTGAAGATAGACAAAAGGTACTTGAGATAGGGATGGACGATCATCTGGCAAAACCTTTTGAGAGCGAGGAGCTGTATGCACTTTTGGCAAAATATATGCCATTGTATAAAAAAGTTACTTCAACTCCTAAAACACAGCAAAGAGATCAAGCATTAGTACTTGATCAGCGCTATTTGCATAAAAACCTTGGATCACAAGAACTTATAGATCGTTTGTTAAAAAAGATGTTACAGCAGTTAGAAGAGGAGTTTAACAGCGTAGATATCGCTATTAAAAATAAAGACCCACAAGCAGCTACTTTAGTGCATACCCTCAAAGGTACAAGTGGCAATCTTGGCGCTCAAAAACTTTATAACATCTGTGTAGCGATAGATGCAAAACATAAACATGGTTTAGAGATAAGCAATGAGGAGATCCAAACACTTCAAAAAGCGATAGAGGAGCTAAAAGAGAAGATACACTCTTTATATGATGGAGATGTTCAAGCAAAAGAGAAAGCATCAAAAAGTATTACTTTAGATATCAGTAAAAGAGCGACTTTACTAATAGTAGATGATTCTGTTTCTAATATAGAGATCTTGGCAAATTTACTTAAAGAGGATTATAAGATCAAAATTGCAAAAAATGGACGTAAGGCGATCGATATTATGCAAAAGTCATCTGATATTGATTTGGTTCTTTTAGATATTGTGATGCCAGAACTTGATGGTTACAGTGTGTGTAAAGAGCTCAAGTCTGATCCTGCTACACATGCAATTCCTATTATTTTTATAAGTGGAAACGATATGCCACAAGATGAGGAGTATGGTTTGCGTTTAGGGGCGATAGATTATATTAAAAAACCTTTTCACCCTACAATCGTAAAGATGCGTGTGCAAAACCATATCAACATGAAGCTTCAGAGTGATATGCTTGAGGAGCTCTCTATGTATGATGGTTTGACACATATCCCAAATAGACGCTATTTTGATGAAAAATATACCGAGCTTTATAATGAAGCACAACGCAAAAAACACTCTTTGGGTGTTATGATGATAGATATAGATTATTTTAAACCTTATAATGATAATTATGGGCATGGAAAAGGGGATGAAACCCTTATCAAAGTGGCTACAGTCCTTAAAAATACACTCAAACGCCCTGAAGATCTGGTTGCCCGTTATGGGGGTGAAGAGTTTGTTGTTGTTTTAAAAGATATCTCATATCAAGGCGCACAAAAGGTTGCAGAGGAACTTGTTCAAGCTGTAGAAGATCTAGCCTTAGAGCATGAGTATTCAAAAGTAAACCCTTTTGTTACTATTAGTTTAGGTGTCGCGTGTACAAATGATGAAAAAAACCTCACAAAAGAGCAGGTACTTAAAAATGCAGATAGTGCACTCTATAGAGCAAAAGAAGAGGGAAAAAATCGTTTTGTAGTTTATGAGGACAGCCTTTAGATGAAACGACTCATAAAACCGGGTGTCAACAGGGTACTCTTTCCTTTATATATAGTACTTTTAGCCCTTATGCTTTTGGGGATGTACATACTTAAAGAACATGCTTTAGATGAGTATAAACTCCAAGAAAATAAAAAACTGGTACAAACCTTTCAAAAACAGCTGACAAATCTTATACAGGAGAAACAAGAAGCCACCTTGGCAATGGCTGTTTCTTTGGCACAAAATGAGCAACTTATCGCAGCGATTGTGCAAAATAAACATGAGAGTCTTGACCTTGCAAAGATCTCTAAGAGTTATAATCTCAATACGGTGTATAAAAATGTCTGGATCCAGATCTTAGATAAAGATGGAAAAAGTTTTAGACGAAGTTGGACAGAAAATAGGGGAGATGACCTTGCAAAAGTGCGTAATGATGTAAGTCGCATACTTCAAGAAAAAAGACTTCTCTCAACTATAAGTGTTGGTAAATACAGTATCTCTTTTAAGTCTATGGTCCCTCTTTTTCATAAAGGTGAATTTATTGGGGTTATAGAGCTAATCACCCACTTTAACTCTATAGAAAAGAAGTTAAAAAAGCTTGGTTATGAGACTTTGGTTTTAGCAGATAAACGTTTTGAGAAAAGTTTAACACACTCCATTACACAACATTTTATCGATGGCTATTATGTAGCAAACTTTCAACTCAATCATAAGTTTATTAAACTTATACAAAAGCGAGGCGTTGAATACTTTGTAGGTGCAAAACAAGAGTATCTAGAGGAAGAACACGGGCATATTGTTTTAAAGTATACTCTCTACGATTCAGCGAATGACCCTTTGGGTTATATTTTTGTTCTTACAAACAACACGATAGATGCGAGTGTAATGAGCTCTATAAAAGTGACTTATGGTTTATTTTCTTTTATATTATTTCTTTTTTTAAGTGCTGTTTTTTATCTTCTTTTTGATAAAAGCACCTTAGGTATCTCAGTAAAAACAAAAACGTATAATAAGAAGCTTTTACTCTTGATGAGTTTTTTATTTATTGGTTTTTTTCTGATCACTTATATGTTGCTTCAGCTTGAAAAAGAGCAAAAACTTCAAAATTTTTATCTAAAACATACCAAGCAAAAACTTTATGATTATGATCATGTTTATAAAAAGTATAAAGATATCGCATCACTTTTCTTTGAAACAAAGATCGACACACCAAAGATCAAAGAGATCTTGATGCAAGAAGATAAAGATAAAGCAAGAGAAGAGTTGTATCAAGAGCTTCAAAGTGTGTACCAAGGTGTAAAAAAATATACGATCAAACAGCTCCATTTTCATACTCCGCAAAACCATAGTTTCTTACGTTTTCATCGACCGCATAAGTATGGTGACGATCTAAGTTTAGCAAGACAAACGGTTGCGTATGTCAATAGAAATAAAGAAGCGATTGATGGTTTTGAAGAGGGGAAAATATATAATGGTTTTCGTTTTGTTTTCCCGATTTTTTATTTGAATGAGTATCTTGGAAGTGTAGAGGTCTCTTTTTCAGCACTCTCTATGTTAGAAGAGTATACACAAAACTTTGATGTTAGAGCGGCATTTTTTATGAAAAAAAGTGCAGTACAGAGCAAAGTGATGCAAGAGGAGACACAAAATTATCAACAAAGCCCGCTCAAAGACTTCTACTATGAAAAACAGATCAATAGAGCCCTTTTAAAAGGGGAAGCTTTGATCGATTTTTCCACACCAAGCACAAAAGAGTTGCAAAAACTCAATGCAAAAGCGATGCGGGGTGAGCCTTTTAGTTTTTATATGGATGATAAACGCCATGTTATCACTTTTTTACCTCTGCTCAACCCTGTAACAAAAGAGGTTGTAGCTTATCTTGCTTTGCGCGATGCAGAGAGTTTTTTACATGACAAAGAGTTTTATGCACAAAATGTTTTATGGACAGTTATCTTTTTGGGAGCTATTGTTCTTTTATTTATCTATAGAGAACTCCTAAGCAAAAAAGAGCTTGTCGCTCTTAATAAAAGACTCAATCAGGCACAAGAGATAGCCCATTTTGGAAACTGGAGATTAGAGTTTGAAGATAGTATGCTCTACTGGTCAGATGAGATCTATAAGATCTTTGAACTTGATAAAGAGAGCTTTATTCCAAGTTATAACGCTTTTATAGCTTTAATCCATCCTGATGATAGAGAGATGGTGGTGCATACCTATGAAGATTCTCTTATTACAAAAAAGCCATATAGTATAGAACACAAAATTTTAATGGCAGATGGAAGAGTCAAATATGTACAAGAGTATTGTATAACCTACTATGATATGCGTGGAGAAGCACTCTATTCAAATGGAACGATACAAGATATTACAGCGCGTAAAGATATTGAAAATAAATTGCGTGAAGCTAAAAAAGAGGCTGAAGATGCTTTGGCTTCAAAATCACAGTTTTTAGCAAATATGTCACATGAACTTCGTACACCTATGAATGCAGTGATAGGCTTAGGAAAGCTTTTAGAGGAGATGCCTCTTGGAACAAAACAGCAGGAGATGATTGAGAAGATGAATAGATCTTCTAAGATGCTCTTGGGGATCATTAATGATATTTTAGATTTTTCAAAAATTGATGCAGGAAAACTTCAGCTAGAAAATAGAGCTTTTAGTTTTGATGAGCTTCTCTCTCAATTAGAGGTGATGTTTGCTCAAAGTGCAAAAGAGAAAGGGCTCTCTCTTGTTTTTGATAAAGATAATAAACTTCCATATAGTGTTATGGGAGATCTCTTACGTTTAGAACAAGTACTTGTAAACCTGATCTCAAACGCTCTGAAATTTACCCATGAAGGGGAGGTAAAACTCTCTATGGCACTTTTAAGTGAGCAAAGAGATGTTTGTGCTAAAGTTGAGTTTGCTATTGAAGATAGTGGAATAGGGATCACAAAAGCGCAGATGCAGGAGTTATTTACCCCATTTATGCAAGCAGATACTTCAACAACAAGGGAGTATGGAGGAACAGGCTTAGGGCTTGTGATCTCAAAAAATATTGTTGAGGCTATGGGTGGAACTATAGAGGTACAAAGTCAAAAAGCTAAAGGGAGTTGCTTTTTCTTTACGATCACTTTTGATGTAAAAGAGTGGAAAAAGCCTGAAGAGATCTCGTATGAGAGTTCAGTATATACAGAGTCTTTGGAAAAACTCCCTTTTTTAAGAGGGCTTGAGGTTTTATTGGTTGAAGACAATGAGATCAACCAAGAGGTTGTTCTCATGATGCTTGAGAATGTAGGTATGAAAGCAGATATAGCAAATAATGGACAAGAGGGTGTAGACCTCTTTAGAAAAGATCCACAGCGCTATGATCTTATTTTAATGGATCTGCAAATGCCTGTAATGAGTGGTTATGATGCAGCCAAAGAGATCAGAAAAAGTGACAAAGAGATCCCAATTATCGCTCTTACAGCAGCAGCTATGATCGAAGATAGACAAAAGGTAAAAGCTGCTGGTATGAATGAACATATAGCAAAACCTATAGAAAAAGAGGAACTCTATCATGTCTTGCTGCAATACGTAAATACTGAAGCTAAAGAGCACAAAAACTTTGCTGTAGAATTTTCTTCTGAGTCAAAGCTTGTGAGTCAAGACCTTCAAAAAAAGATAGCTGAACTTCAAGAGCGTTTGCAACATGGTGAGATGATAGATCTACAAACACAAGATGCTTTTATACAACAATTAGAGGGAGTAGTCTCAGCAGATGCTATAGAGGTTTACAGAGAAGCTTTAGAAGATTTTGAATATGATAAAGCAGTTGCACTGATGCAGGAGTGGCAGTTTAAAGCGAATGAATAAACAAAATAGCAATACCAAAGAAAAAAGGCTTGTTTTATAATTGCACTCAGAGCATGAAAGGGAGACTAAAGAGATGATGAAAGTGGTTTTGACAATAGCTGGAAGTGACTCTTGCGGTGGTGCAGGTATACAAGCTGATCTTAAAACCTTTGAAGCTTTTGGGGTTTTTGGAGCATCAGCAATTACAGTGTTAACCGCTCAAAACACGCAAGGTGTTCGTGCGATAGAATCTTTGCCACCAGCTTTTGTACAAGCTCAGATACAAGCGGTGTTAGATGACTTTGATGTAGCGGCCATTAAGATAGGGATGCTCTATAATGTAGAGACAATTCGTGCAGTACGTGAAGTGATAGCACAGCTAAAGATCCCTATAGTTATCGATCCTGTTTGTATCTCCAAAGCTGGTTCAAAACTCCTAGAAGAGAGTGCTATAGAGGAGTTAAAAACACTCTTTGCTTTTGCTGTGGTGATCACACCTAACCTTTATGAAGCAAAGGAGCTTTTTTCATACGTTCAAGGAAAGAGTAGTTCAGAAAAAATAATGAAAGAACTCCCTTATGCTGTTTTGATAAAACATCGTACTATAAAGAGCCAAGAGGGAGTGAAAAGTATTGACCAATTGTTTATAGAGGGGCATGAATACAGTTTTGAATCTCATGCCTTAGAGACAAAAAACCTACAGGGAACAGGTTGCTCTTTTTCAAGTGCCATTGCTGCAAATCTTGCACTTGGTAAAAGTTTGCAAGATTCTATAGCTATAGCAAAAGAGTTTATCTATAAAGCTATAGCAAATGCTCCTGGACTAGGAGATGGTGTAGGGGTAATAAACCATAAAAAAGGGAAAGAGTGATGCACAAAAAACTCTCAGGACTTTATGCGATAACAGATGAGGTACTTACACCTGATACAACAGTGATCCAACAGGTACAACAAGCCTTAGAAGCAGGAGTGAAGATAATACAGTATCGTAACAAAACAGCTTTAGACAGTGATGTAGAAGAGTTGTGTCACGATCTGCAAACTCTTTGTCACGAATATGAGGCTCTTTTTATACTAGATGATCGTCCCTATCTTGCAGCGAAGCTAGGCGTAGATGGTTTGCATATCGGCAAAGATGATATGCCTCTTGATCAAGCCCGTGAAGTTTTCTCGCAAGGCATTATAGGTGTCTCCTGTTATGGAAGTGTTAAAAAAGCACTTCAAGCACAAGAACAAGGCGCTGATTATGTAGCATTTGGGTCTTTTTACCCCTCTCCAACAAAACCCCTCTCAGGAGTTGTCAACAAAAGCGTTGTCACAAAAGCAAAAGAGTTGCTTGCGATCCCTATTTGTGTTATAGGCGGTATAAACCATTCCAATATAGAAGAGATGCTCACGCTTCATCCTGATATGATCTCTGTTGTGAGTGCTGTTTTTGATGGTGATATCCGTTTGAATGTGGCACAGCTTCTTGAAAAGATCTGCAAATAAAGTTAGCTATATCCGCATGTTTGCTTGGAGAGAAAGTACGTTTTGACAAAGGGCATAAGCGAGATGCTTTTGTGATGGATGAGTTAAGTCGTTATGCTGAATTTATCTCGTTTTGTCCAGAACATTTTGCTTTTGGTTCCCCGCGCCCCTCAATTCGTCTTGTAAGTACCCAAGAAAAAGGGGAGCGTGTTATCTCAAATAAAACACAAGAAGATCTCAGTGAGACCCTTTTTAAAACTGTAAATGATGATCTGCAAAAAGTAAAAAACGCTCAAGTATCTGGAATTATCTTTAAATCTAAAAGCCCAAGTTGTGGTTTGGGAAGTGCTAAACTTTATCTTGAAAATGGTTTTGCAGAGGGGAAAGGAGATGGAATTTTCGCCTCTTTGTGTCGTAAAGAGTTTCCTCTCTTGCCAATGGAAGAGGAGGGAAGGCTCTTAGACCCTTGGTTACGTGAAAATTTTGTTATGCAGGTCTTTGCTTATAATGCTTTTGAGCGTTTTAAAAAAGAGGCTGTGATGAAAGACCTTGTCAACTTTCACCAATATAATAAGTTTATGCTTCAAAGTAAAGATGAGATCCTCTATCGTACTCTTGGAAATATTGTAGCAAACCATGAAAAAAGATCTTTTGAGCAGGTTTTGCAAGAGTATGAACTTGGCTTTAAAAAAGCGATTGCACAAAAAACAAGTATAGGCAAGATCCGAAATGTACTAGAGCATATGGCAGGTTTTGTCAAAAAGAGTCTTTCTCAAGAGGAGAAAAAGATGTTGCATGAACAGATAGAAGATTATGCACATAAGATTGTTCCTGTGATTGTACCTTTGAGTACACTCAAGATCTATGCTGTAAAATATAATGCAAAGTATCTTCTTTCACAAACTTTTTTAGACCCTTACCCCAAAGAGTTAGCGCTTCGTTCTGATATCAAAAGTGTGAAGTAGGGAAACAGATAACACAATTCACAATATACAACGGGAATCTTTTAAGATAGCCTGTGCTAAACTCAAAAAAACAATTTGAAGGTTTAGGCAAAGCATGGGGGCGGTTAACTTTATTAATTCCTTAAGTGTGCTCTATCTTCAGGCAAACGCTCAAAACAAGATCAATCGTTCTGTTGTGAGTGTATTGAGTAAAAATTTACTTCATGCCGAAGAGATCGAAGACGCACTGCATCAGTATCAAAGTTATATAGAAAAAAATCAGCACTATATTGACATTGTACTTATAGACAGTAGTTTTGGTGTAGAAGCTGTAAAAAAATTCTTTTATATCAATTCAAATCAAAATATCATTATCAATTTAGAGATAGGGCATACAGATAAAGAGATCTATGCCCCTTTTAAGATCACTCACTTTATATCGGAGCCATTTCATGGTGAAGATATCAAAGATAAAGTAAACAAACTTATAGCTCAAAACGATACAAACTCACTTTTGCAAAGAAATATGCAAGAGTATAAGAAGCTTGACCAAGAGCGTTCGAAAGTTTTACAAAACTATGAATCTCGTATTTTAGAACTAGAGAACAAACTACAACGTCAAGGTGACTTTTTTGCTGCAATCTCACATGAATTTCGTACTCCCTTAAATGCTATTATGGGGATCAGCGATGTTTTGATGCAAGATCAACAACTCTCAGAAAAACATAGAGACAATGTCAAGATGATCAACAACTCTTCACAGATGCTTTTGGGACTTGTCAATGATATTTTAGATTTTTCAAAAATAGAAGCAGGAAAACTTGAACTTGAAGAAACACCGTTTTTACTCAGCTCTGTTTTGGAATATGTAGCAGATATGATCTCGATGAAAACTGAAGAAAAAGGGATCGAGTTTATCTATAATATCGAACATGGAGTGGTCAACAGGTTTATAGGAGATCCTCTACGTTTATCACAAGTGCTTTTAAATCTTGTAAGCAATGCCGTAAAGTTTACCCAAAAAGGAAGTGTAACACTGCATGTAAAAACCTTGCAAAGAGAAGAGGAGGAAGATATTGTAGAGTTTGAAGTGCGTGATACGGGTATAGGGATCAAAGCTGAAAAACTTGCACATCTTTTTCAAAACTATACACAAGCAGACACTGATACTTCAAGAAAGTATGGGGGTACAGGTTTGGGGCTTTCTATCTCTAAAAAGTTAGCACAACTTATGGATGGAGATATCCGTGTAGAGAGTGAGTATGAAAAGGGAAGCTCTTTTTTTGTAAGTGTAAGGCTCAAAAAAGATAAGGTAGATGGAGATACACGCAGGATCTATCGTCTTGAGAGTACGGAGGTGATGAGTAAAAAAGCGCTTGTTTTATGTACACAGCCTATGGCAAAAGAGTCCCTTTTACATAAACTACGATATTTTCATATCGAGATAGACTCGACTGAAGAGATGGATGAGATCAAAAACTTCACCGCAGATCTTTTATTTATCGAAGAGGAGCTTTTTAATGCGTTACACGCCACAAATGCTCAAGTGCTTGAGAGATTTGAACGGGTTATTATCATAGAAAACTGGATGAGTAGTTTAAAATCTTCTCCAGAAAATAAAGAGGGCTATCATATTCTTAAAAAACCGTTTAATCAGCAGATGGTTTTTGACTTGTTAAATCAGCTCTATGGCTCTAAAGAGCTTCAAGAGAAGAAAAAAGCAGAGAAAAAGACAAAAGAAGATCTGGATGTTTTACGTTCACAAAAGATTCTTGTTGCCGATGATAATACTATCAATCAGCATGTCATTAGTGCGCTTTTAGACAAATCTCCTCTCAAACCTGTCTTTGTAGAAAATGGTAAAGAGGTACTAAATGAGCTCTTTATATCGGAGTATCCATATAAGATTATTCTTATGGATATTTTTATGCCTAAACTTAATGGATACGAAGCGACAATCAAAATTCGCGAGAATAAAGATTTCGATGATGTTATAATAGTGGCACTTACTGGTGATGTGACGCAAGAGAGTATAGAAAAATCACAAGAAGCAGGGATGCAAGGACATCTGGCAAAGCCGATAGAACCCTCTAAACTTTATACGATCTTGTTAGAAAGCTTACAATAAAGCTACTAAGTAGCACAAAGGGTGAACTATGAGAGAAGTTATAAATATATACAGAAAACATAAGATCAGTGTTGATTCTTTTGTAAAATCACTGATCAATAGTCTCCCCAAAGATTATATAGGCAGAGCACCTGAGATACTCAGACAGTACCGCTATATACAGTTGATATATGGGGTTGATCATGAGTTTACACAGCAAACACCTATTGTGTGTCGTAAAGAAGCTGATGCACGTCAGATAGGAAGCAGTAAAAGTCATTACTTTACAAAACTCAACCTCAATCAAGATGGGATCTATATCTCAAACCCATATATTCATTATAGAACAGGAAAGGCAAGTATCTCCGTTGTATATGCCAAAGATGATCTTTATTATGTTTTTGATATTAATTTGATCTATTTGTTAGAGGAGCTAAAGCTTATAGAGTATAACAGTCTTCATGACAAATTTAAAAGGATGGTCTACTTTTTGGGATCTTCGTTTTTAGCAATAGTCTCTTTAGCTCTTATTATCTATGGTGGATATGTATTTGTTGCTTTGATGTTGTCTTTAGAAAATGCAGACTTTTTACACGATATATTTAAGTCTATTATCTCTATGACATTGGGGCTTGCTATTTTTGATTTTGCACGGCAGATCTTTGAGCATGAGGTGATGTTTCAGTCTTTTCACCAACCTGAAGAAAAAGCGTATAAGATGCTCTCAAAGTTTCTAATAGCTATTATTATTGCTCTTGCTATTGAGACACTTATGGTGGTGTTTAAAATCGCACTTGATAACTATGCCAATATGCTTTCAGCATTTTATCTGCTGATAGGAACCACAGTTCTTTTAGTCGGTTTAGGGTATTTTTACAAAACGATTAAAACAGCGAGTCAAGAAGAGGAGTAAAGATCGAACCGACATTTTTTCTCTACAAGTCTTATGCCTCAGAAGCTAAAATGGAGTAAAAAAGAGAAAAGATGAAAAAAATACTATGGTTTCGACGTGATCTTCGTATAGAAGATAACCTGATCCTCTCTTATGGGGGTGAGGTGCTTCCTATCTTTATTTTTGACACGCAGATCTTACAAGATCTCTCAAAAGAGGATAAACGTCTCTCTTTGATCTTTGCTTATGTGCTTGAACTCAAAGAGCGATTGAAAGCAAAAGATCTAGACCTTAAAATCTTTTATGCCGATCCTTTAGATCTGTTTTCTAAGCTTGTAGAAGAGGGTTATAGTGAGGTTCTTGCCTCAGGAGATTATGACTCTTATGCAAAAGAGCGAGATAGGGCAGTCTCTCACAAGCTACGTTTTCGTTACTTGCATGATACTTATATCTTTCGTCCTGATGAGGTTTTAAAAGAGGATAAAACTCCCTATCTTGTTTTTACCCCTTTTTATAAAAAAGCACGTCAACTCTTAGAGAATAAAGATCTCAGTGCCTCTGTTTTTAGTCCTTCAAAGCTTCAAAAAAGCTCTTTTGAGACTATCACTGCACTTGCAAAAGATGGCACATCAAAAGAACTTCCCATCGCTTTAGAGAGTATCGGTTTTAAAGCACAAGACCTCAAAGTAAAACCTGCCCATAAACTTTTAGAAAACTTTTTACCAAAACTTCAAGAGTATACTCAGAAGCGGGACTATCTGAATGAAGAGGCAACAAGTGCTCTGAGTGTAGCTTTACGTTTTGGGACAATAAGTGTACGTGAGATCTTGCGTCAAGTACTTCCTCTAAGAGAGAGTGAGTCTTTTGTGCGTCAGCTGATCTTTCGTGACTTTTACGCCTCTATGCTCTTTCATTTTCCCTCTATGCAGACACACAACTATAAGTATACGTTTAATGGTATACAAGACCTTGATCGTTTTGAGCGTTTTTGCGAAGCAAAAACAGGAGTACCAATAGTAGATGCAGGGGTTAAAGAGCTTCTTTGTTCTGGTAATATGCATAATCGTGTGCGGATGATAGTTGCCTCTTTTTTTACTAAAGATCTACTTTTGCCTTGGCAGTGGGGCGAAAGCTTTTTTGCCATGCACCTGCTTGATTATGATGCCGCTAGCAATATACTCTCTTGGCAGTGGAGTGCAGGAACGGGAGTCGATCCTCAGCCTTATTTCAGGGTATTTAACCCATACTTGCAGAGCAAAAAGTTTGATAAAGATGCTTTATATATCAAAAAACATTTACCGCAATTAGCACATATAGAAGCAAAACAGCTTCATAATGAAGAATATCTTTTGCATACCGACATAGCAAACTATGTAAAACCTATTGTTGTGCATAAAGAAGCGGCGAAACAAGCAATCGAGAGTTTTAAACAGGGGATGAGAGAGTGAAAAAAGTTGTAGCACTTGTGTGTTTGTCACTAACACTTTTCGCACAAGAGAAGATGAAAAAACCGCTTTTAGAGCGTATGATAGAGCCTAAAATATCTTTGAATAGCTCCTATTTAGGTAATGCAGATGTTGATGGTGGCGGTGGTGTCGATGTAAGCAAAAACAGTATTCGTCTTAACAATATGCTTGGAGGTATCAGCTATACACATTGGCGTTTTGACTGGCGTGATATCAACAAGCTTCCTTTTGGAGATAAAAGATCTGATCCAATCAAAGAGATGCACAGCTTTCGGGCAAATATAAATGTCGCTTATCCTATGAATGAAACTTGGTTTTTTCTTGCTCAGGTTTCTGTAAACTCTACATACGAAAAAGAGACAGATGATTCGTATGGAGGAGGTCTTTTCACTTTTGCATCATATAAATTAGATGATGATCACACATTTCAGTTTGGAGCTTTTGCAAACTACCACCCTATAAAAACTTTGGCACTTCCTGTTATGAGCTATAGTTATCGTGCACGTAAAACAGATGGCTTACAGGTAGTTTTTGGTTTTCCCCGTACATATATAGGCTACCACCTGAATCATGAACTGCTTGTACGTTTTGGAGGACTCTTCTCACAGTCTGTAATTCGTCTCTCCGATACAAGCACCATAGAAGCTAAAGGGTATGTTGAAGCCAAAGACTATATGAGCTCTTTAGGGTTTGCTTATGATTTGAGTGATGCCCTTCGTTTAGATATGGATCTTCTTTATAGTCTGACTCGTGAATTTAACCTCTTTGATAGTGATGGTGATAAAATAGCAGAACACATAGTGAACCCTTCTGTTGGAATGAACTTCAAAATAACTTATGTTTTTTAATAGCTAAAAACCCTCTTTATAGCTTCCTCTTTGGCTTTGGCTTCTATCATGATATCGATCTTGTCGATATCATCACCTACAAACTCTTTAAGTGTTTGAAAATCTTTTTTTTGTATATAGGGTGCGTGCATCCCTGTTGGTCCGTCTCCTTGTGAGGAGATATGTATTTTTGGACGTTTGTGTTTCCATGAGCTTTTGATCTCACTCCATTGGATCTCGCTAGGGTTTAGAGAGTGGTGAAAAATATCAAAGATCATAGGAATCTTACAGCGTTTACAAACAAAAAGGGTCTCTTTTGCATTGAAGTTGTTCTCATCATTTTCAAGGGCTAAGTATTTCTCAAGCCAAGTGTTTTGCATAAACACCTCGTAAAAGCGCTCTATTGTCGCATTGGCATCACCTGCTCGTCCTCCGATATGTAGACAGATAACACCATCTTTTTGGTCAGCTAAGAGATCAAGTACTTTTGTACAGTAGCGAAGTTCTGCCAAAGAAGACTCAAGCACTTTTGGGTTCTTAGATCCAAGCTGTATAAACTGACCAGGGTGAATAGTAAGTCTGAGTGGATAGTTTTTGAGCTTCTCTCTTGTTTGGGTAAAAAGGCTCTCTAACTCGTTCAACCAACTCTGATCAAAGTTTGGGTGTGATGCAAAAGGAACGATCGAATTGCCCAAACGCAGGGTGCTTATTTTATTGCTTTTGCAATAGCCTGCTATTTTTTCTAAACCCTCTAAATTGATCATGACTGTTTCAAAAAGCTTCTCTTTTGTGAGTGATTTGAGACGAAAGCTTTTGTTAGTTGTGTAGTGTTTGTTTTTCATAGAACATACTAAACCAAGCTTATAGTGCATAAGTACTCCTTTATAAAATAAAGATCTTAGAGTGTTTTAGCAGTGTTTTGTAGGGGGAATTTGTGGTTTTATTTCATATAATATTTAGATAAACAAACAAATATCCACTACGAAGACAAGCCATTTTTGATTAGGTTCTAGTAAATATTTAGAGAAGGTGGATGTGTTATGGAACTTTATATTTACGCGAAGAGTTCACATAGAGATGGTTTGGAAAATATGCGTCGTTGTGCCGCTTATGCAAAGCTTCTAGAGGAGTTTTCACCAACACTTTGTACAGGTGATTATAGAGCTGCAACGGTTGCAAAGCAGACTTTAGATATCAAGCGAACCATGGGAATTGATGCAGTCGGAAACCTGCCTCATACTATGGAGCGTTTAGATATGCTGATCTATGATAATGATGAAGTTACTCAGCAGATAGATCAGCAGATGCGTGCTTATTGTACTCGTCTTTACAAGATCTCAAGAGAACTTCCTGTAACATGTGTAGATCCTCACTTTTTTGACAAGGGTGCAAGTGAGCGTTTAGAGGGTGTTTTTTTTGGTGATGATGACTACCAAAAATGGTTTGTCTCCTTTTGCAGAGAATCAGATCTCTATGAGATCCCTTTACTTAACGGAAACTATTTCTTTTTAGATACTACAAAAGAGTTTGAAAAATCTTTTACAGAGGTAGTTGATGAGGAGGAGTACCTCTCTTTTATTGCTTCGAGTAAATATTTGCTGAGTGGATCGCTTCATGCTGTTTTTGAGTCTCTTGCGGCAGGCAATAAACCTGTTTTTTTTCATAGAGGTGATAAAGAGTTAGAGCATATAAAACTTTTAGAAGAGTACAATGTTCCTATAGCACACGGAGAAGATCTCGATGCCTTGATCAAAGACTTTAGAACTATCTCCCAAGAGTATCCTCAAACCAAAACTTTTAGTAATCCTGATCTCAAAGAGATAAAAGAGCAGATAGCACAAACATTTAAGGAGTATGCACATATCAAACCAGCCATAGATTATGGGTACTATTATGCAGACTAAAGAGACGATCGAACTCCTTGTAAAACATGATCTACTTCGTGTCGTAGAAGAGGAGCTTGATATCTATCTTGAAGTGCCTCATGTTGCTTATGTAGAGGTAAAAAAAGAGAACTCTAAAGCGCTTCTTTTTACAAATGTGGTCGATAGAAAAAAGGGAAAAAAATTTAGCACGCCCGTGCTTATGAATGTTTTTTGCTGCTTTAAAGCCTTAGAATTATTTATGGGTGATGTAACACAAATAGCCAAGCGTATAGAGGAACTTTTACATATAAAGCCTCCAAGTGGCTGGTTTGACAAATTTTCTATGTTTCAAAAGCTTTTTTCTTTAAAGTCTGTAGTGCCTAAGAGATCTTCAAAGCGTGGTTTATGCCAAGAAGTTATAAAACAGGGTACAGAAGCAAAGTTAAGTGATATTCCCGTTTTAACGACATGGGAAGAAGATGCTGCTCCTTTTATCACAATGGGGCAGGTGTATACCCAAAGTTTAGACGGAAGCATACAAAACCTCGGTATGTATAGACTTCAAGTTTTTGATGATCACACTCTTGGCGTGCACTGGCAGATCCACAAAGACTCAAATCATTTTTTTCATGAGTATAAAAAAGCGGGTAAAAAGATGCCCGTCTCAATAGCTATAGGTGGAGATCCGCTCTATATCTGGTGTGGACAGGCACCCTTGCCACTTGGGGTTTTTGAGCTTATACTCTATGGCTTTATTCGTGGTAAAAACCCGCAACTTGTCAAATCTCTCACCAATGATCTTTATATTCCAAGAGATGTAGATTATGTTATAGAGGGCTTTGTAGATGTAGAGAATCTTCGCATCGAGGGACCTTTTGGCGATCATACGGGTTATTACACTTTAGAAGAGCCATACCCTTTTATGAAGGTTGAAGCAATTACTCATAAAAAAGATCCTATCTATGCCGCAACGGTCGTAGGTAAACCGCCACTTGAAGATAAATATATGGGCTACGCTACAGAGCGGATATTTTTGCCACTTTTACAAACAACAGTTCCTGATCTACTTGATTATTATATGCCTGAAAACGGGGTGTTTCACAATCTTATCATTGCCAAGATCAAAACACTTTACCCAGGGCATGCTCAGCAGGTGATGCACGCTTTTTGGGGTGTAGGGCAGATGAGTTTTGTAAAACACGCTATCTTTGTAGGTGAAGATGCTCCACTTCTGCGAGATCATGAAGCACTGATACCCTATATTTTAAACCGCATAGATCTAAATGATCTTTTTATAAGCAAAGGAGTTGTCGATGCTCTGGATCATAGCTCAGGACACTTTGGCGTAGGTGGTAAATTGGGGATCGATTGTACAAAAGGGGAAATAACTGCATCTTCTGTAGAGATCATAGATGAGCATATCTTACTGCAAAAGTTAAGAGAGATCAGTCATGAAGTGTGTGATGTGGCACAGTATTATACGCAGACAAAAACCCCATTATGTGTTCTTGCTATACGAAAAGAGAGAAAACAAGAGGAGTTTTTTTCAAGTTTACAAGGCTTATATAAACACTTTAAGCTAATTTTTCTTGTTGATTATGGAAAAAATAGTCTTGAATATCCCTATATGCTTTTATGGCGTGTCGTAAATAATATAGATGCAAACAGAGACCTTTTTTTTAAAGAGGGGGTACTTTGTATCGATGCAACAAATAAAAATGAACTCGATAGGTTCGAGCGTAGATGGCCAGATGATGTAAAGTGTTCAACAAGGGTGTTAGAGTCTTTGCAAGCTAGAGCTATTATAGATATTGATGAAAGTTTTAAACGTAGATTTTTACTTTAAAAAAATAAACTAACATAGATCCACTATAAAAACAGCGACTAATTTCGCTAAAATTCGCTAAAAAGGAGAGAATATGGAAAAATTTGCCGCTTTACTTGAAGATGAGAGTGATATCTTTGGAGGGACACAAGAGTCAAAATACTGGGATATTGCCAAAACGGTAAATGAAGAGGTGATGAAAGATGAGTTTGACAAAGTAGTAGAGCGTATCGCCGCAATGGAGAAACTGCTTTCTGAAACATATAACTATGAAGAACTTGACAAAGTAGTTAAAAGCTATATTTTACAAAACCAGATGGAGATGCAGGAGCTTAAAAAAAGTGTTTATATGGAACTTGCAGGTAAACTTGTCTATAGAGCAGGCGAATAAAGTAAAATCAATTTCTACTTCTTGAACACTTTTTGGAACAAATTATATTTCTGCATAAAGGTTATAAAGCCATATCCGGTCGCGTAGCGATCAGATAACGTTATAGTAAGATAACGGGGGCATGGGTGTTTAGCCTCATGTCTTGTTATACCTATCTAACAATTTTGTTGGGCTTTGTATCGAAGTAATAATTGAGTGCGATTTTTAAATCATTTTCTGCAAGAGGATGTAGTTTTAAAATCAAAACTATTTTGCTAGATCGTTTTTTACATCGTCCCAAGATCGACCAATAGAATGATTTTCGTTAAAAGAATTTATTCTAGAAGCAAGTTCTTTCTTTTGTTCTTCACTAAGTTCAGAAGTATTATTTATTTGGGAATAATCGTGTATGCCATTCTCTACGATAAATTTTAGTGCTTTTATTATTTCATCTTTTGAACTATTAAAAAATTTTTCAATTTTTGGTTCTTCTATTGAAAGTTGTATCATACAGATCTCCTCATATATAAAGCATGTATTATATCACAAAGCAAATTTTTTGCTTAATTGCTTTTAATTTTGTATAGGCAGTGTAAACATAACGTTTGAATTCACCAATATGAAACCCGCACGCGAGTTTCATATTGGAGTGCCGTGATTTGTTAAGTTTATTTTTCATGTAACCAAAATTCATGATTAATAATATGTTCAATATCTTGCTTTAGGAATATATCTCGTGGATCAAGTAAATGTTGTTTTATATATTTTAGTACCTTGATACAGACCTGTTTCTCAGATGCATTGATTTTAGAAAATTGATTGCAGAAATAATCATATAACTCATCTTCTTCACTAGGCAGTAACCAATAAACAAGTCTATTGTAAAATAGACCCGTTTTGTCATTTATAACAAATATTAAAAATGCCGGCAAATAAAATTCAGTTCCATATTCGTCAAAATAACAAGTAGCAAGAGAAAAATCATTTTTAGCAAACTCTTTTGCAGGAATTTCCCACCATTTGCCCTTGAAATCTTTTTCGTCAGTAATCTTTTTTAATTCTAATGGGTCATCAACCCAATCGTCCATAGCTATGGCGGCATGCAATCCACGATGCGTAGGAAACTTTACATCACCAAAAGCCTCTTTGATTTCTTCTGTAAGGGATTCCACGAGTTGATTTTTTATAGCTAAACTGTCTTCTTTTTCCATGCTTTGTACTTTTAGAGTTAACGTTTAAAATGAGCAATCAAAAAGCCGCTTGCGGGTTTTTGATTGGTCTCCTTTGTTTTGTTATACATGCTTACCCTCTCACACACATTACGAAGTCTTTATTGACTTTCTGAGCATAAATAGGTCTAATATCATTAAAATATTCTAACCAGGCTACATTTTCGAGTATTTCTAAATTTCTTACGTTTTCATATTCTGTGGAAGTCCAAAAGAAACTGTATTCCGGCATATTTTTCACAAACTCTTTTCTTGTATAACATGTTTTGCTTTTGGAGTTTTTGTATAGAACATCAGAATGCCTTGTCATCCATTCAATCCATTTCTCAGACCCTTGCCATTTATCTAATTTTGGATTTCTGACTTTTTGTAGTTCTTTAATCGTTGGCAATCTCCAATCGTCGTAACCACCAAGTCTCAAGTTTTTAGCGTATTCGTGAGCTTCTTCCCATGTGTAACGATCAACAAAAGGTTGATTCTGATACATCAATCCATCTATTACAACTATTTCTGAATCTGAAGCTTTTGGTACACATATTTCTTCTGATTTATTGGACAAAATCATGATGTCTGTCTCGCCATATTTAGTGCTTTTTCGAAAGCAAGCCTATCAACTTGATTCTGCATTTCATAGATTTGGTTTGCAATCGATTCAATGCTGTTGATGACGTCATCAGACAATGTTTCATATGGATTCTTATCAAGGTTACGCATTACCCAATTTTCATTAGGTTTAATATCAAATAATTCATCTACGAGAGAATATGCTTTATCAAATAGTTCAGATATTGGGCTTTTGTTATCATGTAAAACAGTTCTTAATTTATCAATATCGTTGCCAGTCTTATTATAAAAAATAGATTCAAGTCCATCAAATGCAATTTCTGAATACAATTCGAAAATGGTTTCGCTATAGACAAGTGCATCATAAAATATTTTTTGTATTGGAGATAACTCTGATAGTTCATTTTTTACAAAATCAGTAAGTCTGCCAAAGTTTAATTGAACTTGTATTGCTATACCAAGATCATCTTGACTTTCAATTGGTTCTTGATCGTCTAACAATTCATCGCGAAGTTCATTGAGTGAATTTATTAACGTAGGCACAATTCTTCCTTTTTTTGTCTAACGTTTGTCGTGAGCAATAGTTTTCCCGCTAGGGTAAACTATTGGTCTCCTCGAATTTGTTGTACATTTAATTAACTTTGCTATATTTACCTTCTTTGTACTAATATCTAAATATATTGCTATATGGTATAACAACTTTTATATTTTTCTCATAATCATCTTTAATATATTTTGTTCCCGTTGTACGTTGAATTAGATTGTAAAATTCTGACTTTTTTGCTTTTTCAAATGATATAGTTGAAGTGTATTTCCAGCAATAAGTATCATAGTTATAGCAAGAACTACGACCTGTTGTATTTCCATTGCCAACTTCTTTGTGAAGTGCAACTTTTAAATGCTTTTTTTCATCTTCAATAATTAAAACTGCTAATTCATGATCATCATATGACTCAGAATATAATAACCCATATTTAGTATCACCTATTTTTACTAATTTAGTTGCTCCAGTAAGTCTGCCCGCACCCCCTAAAGGTACCAAGCATTTTGTCATGGCTGATATACTCCATCGGGTATTTGTTTTTTCCCACAATGCAACGCTCATTAAAGCTTTACAAGCATTGCACCAGCTTATTTGTGTGTCTATGACTAAATAAGCCATCTCTTTTCCATTGGCTTTAAATGTATGATATGAATGTACTTTTGCAATAGATTCATTCCCATCTTCATTAATATTATCTAGAAAGAACTTATTGCTATAACTTTCAGCTTCATAAATATTTTCACTAGAGCAAGTACTCTTTGGAGACCAACTTGAAGTACTTTCTTTTAAATTAAAGTTCTTAAATATACTTTTCATTGCTTTTTCTGGTACAAATTTTCCGGAAAATGAAGTTTGACTAATAGGTATATCATTAGCAGTTAATAAAGGGCACCTCTAAAAACTACCCAATAAGAGACATTAAACCATAGTTTGGATAAAATCATTATAAACTATGTAAAAAAGTGAGAGATTGTAGATGGCAGGATTATTTGATTACGAGTT